>Ga0272446_1000783_pt1 | contig 48347 bp, 25 predicted proteins | sample YNPCB0061_FD_194587 | JGI IMG/M metagenome (GOLD analysis project Ga0272446, IMG submission 194587) | Hot spring microbial mat communities from Yellowstone National Park, WY, United States - YNP-CB-006-1 | ecosystem: Environmental > Aquatic > Thermal springs > Hot (42-90C) > Sediment | place...
CGCCGACGGGCTTTTTGTTTATGGTGTAGCCGTCTCCGTCGTCGAAAGGCGCAACCGACTAACCGCCGCCGTTTTCGCGGTTGCGTCAACATGCGAATAAATGCCTGTATGGCGGAGCGATGTATGCCCTAACAGTTTGGAGACCTCAACGATGCCCGCGCCCGAAAGGATTAGGTTGCTTGCAAAAGAATGCCTTGCATTGTAGGTCGTAATCTTTTTCTGAATGCCCGCCGCTTTGAGCCAATTTTTCAGAAAGGCATTTATCGCATTCGGGCTTGACGCGGGCGGCAAGGAATCAAAAACCTTGTTATCGATTGTCCACTCCGATTGCGCGTTCCGCCGCCGTTCCAAAATTTTCAAGGCAAAGGGGTGAAGCGGCACGATGAGAATTTGGTTTGTCGTGCGTTTGGTCTTACTTGGCGTGAAAGCGACGGCGTCGCCGCGCCCAATGTTTTGCCATGTCAGGTTGCGCACGTCCGTCGGGCGAATGCCCGTGAGTGCGGCAAATAGAAAGAAGTCGGCATAGAGCTGCGCGTCGTATTTGCGCGTCGGCGGCAAGGGCGTTTTGAGCAAGGTTTCAATTTCCGTCAAGGTCAAAAATTCCCGCTCCGCTATGTGGCTTCGAAGCGGCTTGACGGAATGGAACGGGTTGCGGACAATGATTTCGCGTTTCATGGCTTCGCTAACGATATGCCGCACCTTTTCAAGGTATTTCGCCGCCGTCGAGCCGCTTATCTCTTTGGCATCGGCACGGCACGCCAAATAGTCCCGAAAGTCAATACAAAGCGCGGGCGTCAATTCTTCGAATGTCAAATCGGTTTTCCCTTGCTCCGCCAAGAACGCACGGAGTTTTAAAAGGGCTTTATGATAGGGTTGCGGCGTGCGTTTGGAGCGCATGACAAGGGCGGCAAATTCAAAAAACGATTTGCGCCGTGCATTCAGATACAACGCGCCCGCTATGCCCGCGTCAAGTTCGCCGTCCCTTTTTCGGGCAACGGCGGAACATTCCTCGATTGCCGCCTTTTGCGCCGCCGTGTCCCAAAGCGGAACGGTTTTGAGGAGTTCCTGTTTTTGAACGCCGTTGATGGTGTATGAGATGAAATAAGTGACCGTTTTCTTTCGTCTCCGCGCCCGAAGTTGAACGCGCCCGAATTTCTTGACCGATGTTTTCATACCAGAGTGATTATGTTTTTCCCTTACCGCGCACTACGCGCACTAATCGCGCACTAATCGCGCACTAATTTACTTGTTTCGGAGTAGTTTCGCAAAAGTTTCGGTAGAAAGGTGATGTGAAATTTGAGAAATTTGAGGGTTTTTGGTTTCGGTGGAGTTTCGGTTTTTACTTTTTGTAATGCGGAGAGGGTGGGATTCGAACCCACGGTAGCCTTGCGACTACTTCAGTTTTCGAGACTGACCGATTCAACCACTCTCGCACCTCTCCAATATGATGTAATGCACACATCTGCAACAAATGAAAAAAGCCCCTTGCTGAGGCTTTTATCTTGTAGAGCGAGAGACGAGATTCGAACCCGCGACCCTCACCTTGGCAAGGTGATGCTCTACCAGCTGAGCTACTCTCGCATGGCGCCTTTGATGATCTTTCAAAGACGGGCTGCAAAAATACGAAAAGTTTTCTCAAGTGCAAACTTTTTTTGTCTCACTTTGCGCCTACACGCCCATTTCGCTATCTTCACACTCTTTGCAGTTCAACCGAAACCGACAACGACGCTGAAAAATATGACACGACCAATTCGCGTCCTGATTGCCAAAGCTGGACTCGATGGACACGACCGAGGCGCAAAAGTCATTGCCGCTGCCTTGCGCGACGCAGGTATGGAGGTCATTTACACAGGACTGCGCCAGACGCCCGAAATGATTGTGCAAGCCGCGCTGCAAGAAGACGTCGACGCGATTGGCATTAGCATTTTATCGGGCGCCCATCTGACCATTTTTCCGCGTATCTTGGCGCTCATGAAGGAAAAAGGCTTGGACGATGTGCTGCTCACCGGCGGCGGCATTATCCCTGACGCTGACATCTTGAAACTTCAAGATATGGGGACTGGAAAACTCTTTACGCCCGGCGCACCAACGTCCGATATTGTGCAATACATTCGCCAATGGGTGTCGGAACGCGAATCGAAACAGGTTTGATTTGACAAGTTAAAACAAGGCGACGCTGACCGCACGACATCAACGACTATCACTTGAATGAAAATACTATGCTCAAATTCATAGAGAAAATTTTCGGCTCTAAACACGATAAAGACATCAAACGCATCCGACCAATTGTCGACGAGATTAATGCCTACGCGGAAGAATACAAAGTGCTCTCCGACGCCGACCTGCGCACCAAAACCAACGAGCTAAAAACGCGCGTTGGGGAACATCTCGCCGATATCGACGCCGCACTTGCCGAAGAACAAGAAAAGCTCAAAAACCTCGACCTGACATTCGAAGAGGTGCAGGCAATTAAAGAAGACATCGAGCGGCTGGAAAAAGAGCGCCATGAAGCAAGCGAGGAAATTTTAAATGAAATTCTGCCCGAAGCGTTTGCTATCGTCAAAGACACATGCCGCAGACTCGTTGGAAAAAAATGGATAGCCGCTGGCAACGAAATTACATGGGATATGATTCCCTACGACGTGCAACTTATCGGCGGCGTTGTGCTTCATGAGGGCAAGATTGCAGAAATGGCAACGGGCGAAGGTAAAACACTGGTGGCGACACTGCCCACGTTTCTGAACGCACTGACAGGCAAAGGCGTGCATATTGTTACGGTTAATGACTATTTAGCTCGGCGCGATAAAGAGTGGATGGCGCCTATCTTTGAATTTCACGGCTTGAAGGTCGGTGTGATTCTCTCTGAAATGGATTCATCGGAGCGACGTGAGCAATATGCCGCTGACATTACATTCGGCACAAATAACGAGTTCGGCTTCGACTACCTACGCGACAACATGGCAACCGATAAGGAAGAAGTCGTGCAGCGCGGATTCAATTTCGCCATCGTCGACGAAGTCGATAGTGTCCTGATTGATGAAGCCCGCACGCCGCTGATTATCTCTGGGCCTGTGCCGCAATCCAACACAGATAAATTCGCCGAGATGAAGCCGCGCGTGGAGCGATTAGTTCGGGCGCAACAAAATTTAGTCGCGAAGTTTCTATCCGAGGCGGAGAGGCTGATTGCCGAGGGCGAAAAAGCCGATAAAGACTGGGAGTTCAAGGCGGGCTTGGCGCTCTTGCGCGCCAAACGCGGACAGCCAAAAAACAAACGCTACTTGAAACTCGTCGGCGAAGCAGGCAATGCTCGCTTGATGCAAGCCGTCGAGAACGAATTTCTGCGCGACAATGCCCGCCGTATGCACGAAGTCGACGACGAACTCTACTTCTCCATTGATGAACGTTTCCACAACATTGACCTGACTGAAAAAGGACGAGAACTGATTACCGACAGCAATCAAGACAAAGACTTTTTCGTCTTGCCTGATGTCGGCACAGAGATTGCCAAAATTCAAAGCGACCCAAGTTTGAGCGACGCGCAGAAGCAGGAGAAAAAAGATGAGTTGTATCGTTTGTTTTCAGAACGCTCGGAACGCATTCACAATGTCTCGCAGCTCTTACGCGCCTATTCGCTCTACGAAAAAGACGATGAATATGTCGTTCAAGACGGCAAGGTGCTTATCGTTGATGAATTTACGGGCAGAATTTTGTCGGGACGCCGATACAGCGACGGTTTGCATCAAGCCATTGAAGCTAAGGAAGGCGTGAAAATCGAGGGTGAAACCCAAACGATGGCAACCATCACGCTGCAAAACTATTTTCGGCTTTACAAAAAACTTGCAGGCATGACTGGCACGGCAGAAACCGAAGCGTCGGAGTTTTTTGAAATCTACAAACTGGATGTAGTGGTTATCCCGACAAATCGCCCGCCCGTGCGCCAAGACCGCGAGGATTTGGTGTTTAAAACCAAGCGCGAAAAATACAATGCGGCGATTAAAAAAATCGAGGAGTTACGCCAAACAGGACAGCCCGTGTTGGTTGGCACGACAAGTGTGGAGGTATCGGAGACGCTCTCGCGGATGCTGAAAATGAAAAAGATTCCCCACAATGTGCTGAACGCGAAACAGCATCAGCGCGAAGCGGAGATTGTGGCGCAGGCTGGTCAAAAAGGCGCGGTAACGATTGCAACCAACATGGCAGGACGCGGCACGGACATCAAACTTGGTCCGGGCGTCAAAGAATTGGGCGGGCTTTATATTCTCGGCACCGAGCGGCATGAAGCCCGACGCATTGACCGACAGTTGCGCGGACGTGCGGGACGGCAAGGCGACCCGGGCACCACAGAATTTTTCGTCTCGCTCGAAGACGACCTGATGCGGCTCTTCGGTTCGGAACGCATTGCGTCGGTGATGGATCGACTTGGGCATCAAGAGGGCGACATCATTCAGCACCCGATGGTAACAAAATCCATCGAGCGCGCGCAACGCAGAGTTGAAGAGCAAAACTTCGCCACGCGCAAACGGCTTTTGGAATACGACAACGTGATGAACCAGCAGCGCGAGATTATTTATGCCCGCCGCCGCAACGCGCTCTTCAAAGACCGATTGAGAATCGAGATATTTGATTTGCTACACGATTACGCCGAACAGGTTGCTGCAAAGTTCGCAGAAGAGTTCGATGCCGACAACTTGAAAGAGCAAACCCTGCGCGAACTCTCGATTGACTTGCCGCTCACGTCGACGGAGTATCAACGGCTTGGCAAAGAAGGCGTTGCGGATTTGATTTACCAAACTGCCGCAGAATTTTACAAGCGCAAAGAAGAACACTTGGGCAGCGAGATGATGGGGCGCATCGAGAAGTTCGCTGTGCTGAATGTCATCGACGAAAAATGGCGCGAACACTTGCGCGATATCGACGACGTCAAGGAAGGCATCAATTTGCGCGCCTACGGACAAAAAGACCCACTATTGGAATACAAACAAGAGGCGTTCAAGCTCTTTGTCGAGATGCTGGAATCCATTGCAGCCGACACGCTATCCTTAGCTTTCAAGTTGTATCCGACAGAACAAAAATCCGAGCAGGTGCAACCGCGCCGCGTTAAAAAAGAACGGCTGGTTGCTACGCACAGTCAAGCTAAAAGCGTGTATAGCGGCGCACCACAGAACGGCAGCGACGTTGAAACTGCCGAAGAAGAGCCGACGGTCAAGCAGCAGCCGATTCGCGTCGAGAAAGCCCCCGGGCGCAACGACCCGTGTTTCTGCGGAAGTGGAAAGAAGTATAAAAACTGCCACGGCAAGGCTCAACTGTAAGATATATGACAAGGCGGCAACGATGGTTGTCCCAAAGCAAGGTATTGACAACGGGTTTACGAGCAGGTATTTTTGCATTTGAAAATGGTAATGCCCAAATCAGTTTTCAAACCACCAAGTAAAAAAACTACTTCTGAATGACGACACTTTGTCGGATTGCAACATTTCTGCTTTTTCATCTCGCTGCCACGACCGCGATAGCTCAATCGCTTTCCACAGCAAAACAATCTGCCGCACTGCCGCCGTTTGGAGACGCGCCGACACCGTCGCTGCAAATTGCGAGCCGCGAGAACAATAAGGTTGTGTTGAAACTGAACTTCGATGTGCCCTATCTCGATACAGTGGCTTTGAAAGACGGTTCAACGGAACTTGAACTGCGCTCGGCGACAAGGGAAAATCAAGTGATGAACCCTGTCTACAAAATTCCGTCGTTCAGCTACACGCTGCAATGTCGTGTGCAATCGGCACGGGTGATTGCGCAATCGGAGACAGGGACGCTGCAAAATGTCGCGCTGAAATTCCATCCCGAAATGCTCTCCGATACGCCGACTGGAATCGAGAACGCACAGCCAATCCCCGCCACCGTTGAGGTCAAGCCAAATGACGTCTATCCAAAGCAGGCGGTAGAATGGGGGTTTGCAGGCTCAATGCGCGGCGTGGAGATTTCAACTCTGACCGTCTCGCCATACATATACAACCCCATGACAAAGACGCTGACCTACGCTAAAAAGATGACGGTTGAGATAACGCTGCATACGGCGGACGCGCAGAACTTCAAGGTCGGCTTAGATGAAATGAATGTGATGCGACAGACGCCAGCAAAGCGCGGACCATACTCCAAATTCGATGAGCGAATCAAAAAAAATGCAGCAACCGCCCAGTTAACTGCATTTGCGAATACAACGCAACTTGCGTTTGGAAAAGGCTTGGGTCAATTGCCCGTCGTGCCGAAGTATCGTATGATTGTCAATCAAGAAGGCGTGCATCGCGTTGGCTTTTTTGAGTTGCAAGAGGCGGAATTTCCAAACGAGTTTTTTTCGGCTGACCCGCGCACATTTCGCGTGTTCAATAAAGGCAAAGAGGTGCCGATATATGTCAGAGGCGAACAAGACGGGCGGTTCAACCGAGACGACTATTTTGAGTTCATTGGCGAGCCAAATCGCTTGGCCTTCTCCGACCCGGCTCGTCCGGATATGTATTCAGACCCTTACACCGACGAAAACGTGTATTACTTGTATTGGGAACAAGTGTCTACGCCACAGAATCGTGGGCTGCGCTTGGTTGAAATTTCAGGGGAAGTAAGGCCTACAAGGACAAATATCCTGCGAAATGCTACATTTCAATCGACGTTGCACATAGAGCCGAATCGCATAAAGCAACGGCTATTCAGTGTGTATGATTCGCCGATTAACGGCGGTGCTGAGTTGGCAAGGTATCAAAGAACGAGGAACCACAGCGACGCACGAGACAACACCTTTTGGGACGAGGTGCTTTTTGGCAAAAGTCAAAGTTACGTCATACAAATTCCCGGAGTTTCCAGAACAACGCCGACCACCCTTCGCCCGTTACAAATCAAAGTGGCGCTGCACGGACTCAGCACTGTCAAGGAAGTAACGCCGCAAAATACAGCAAACATCTTTTTGGGAAGTCAATTAACGCCGATTCAAATAGCGACCACAAGTTGGGGAAAAGGCGACCGATCACAAGAAGTTCAACTGGTAGATGCGGAAATCCCCGCAAGCGCACAGCGGAACATCGCAGATGCAAATGGGAGAGCTGTTTTTCAGATATCGAACATTGATCAAAATACATTTGGTAGTAACCTAAGGCAGTTCGCCTTAAACTGGGTGAACATCAGATATAATCGGCTGTATCGCGCGTTTGAAAATGAGTTGAAATTTACTTTGCCTCCGGGCCGTAGCGCAGGACGATACCAGTTTGAGCTAAATGGATTTACGACACCTGATATTGATATTTACAAACAAGGCGTTGGCAAACTGTCCAATGTGACGGTTGAATCCTATTTGGAACAGGATACAGCCGGAGGCAGCTTTGGAAGTTTTTTCCGAGCGATTTTTCAAGACGATGTTATCAACACTGCTGATGTCAGCTACATTGCCGTCAGCTCATCCAAAAAACTTTCTCCGATACGGTATGAAAAACTCACGCCTGCCTCTTTCTACGAACCAACGATAAGGCTAATCAATAAAAACAACAACTACAACTTTATCATCATCACGTCGCGGAATTTCATCAACGAACGTGATTTTAATGACCCAAGAAATCCCGTGTTCCAATACAAGCAGTTTCGGGAGGAGCGTCTTCGCGCGCTCGGAGAGCAAGACAAAATTTTGGTAACAACGGTTGATAACATCTACGATGAATTTAACTCGGGAATTAAAAGTCCGCATGCTATCCGCGACTTTATCGACTATGCTTATCACGAGTGGCGAGCGGCACCGACATACGTGCTCTTACTGGGAGATGCGGATGATTTCGCTGACAATATCTCGTCGGGAGCCGTCCCGACCATGTATGTGCAAGCACTTTCAGCAGGCGCAGTGGCGACAGATGGCTGGTTTGTGATGGTTGATGGAGTAGATGATACAGGACAGTTGGATGTCCTCCCGGAAATTCAGATCTCCCGCATTCCCGCTGCTTCGCGCGACGATGTGGCCACATACTTGGCAAAATTACGACGATATGAAACTGCCAGTCCCGCCGGCGCATGGAAAAACCGACTGTTTTTTATTGCAGGAGAAGCAATATCGGGCCAAGCAGAGGACAATAAAGTTGTGCAAACAGATGAATTGATAGACCGCTACGTCGAGCGTCGCTTTTTTTCAGACCGATTGCATACAGGGACAGGGCGAAATATTGTAGGTGGGTTCCCGCAAGACAAGTATGTTGGAAGGTTTGCCCAACTTCGGTCTGCATTCGGGGACGGAAGCCTTGTGATTAATTTCATGGGGCATGGCGGCGGCGCAATCTGGTCGGATAGCCAACTGCTGACGCTGGAAGATGTAAACCAGCTTCCTGAGTCGGGCATCTTTCCATTTATCACAAGTTTTACATGCTTTGTCGGCGCGTTCGATGGAATTTTCGGAAGCCTTGCCCTAAGTGAGAAACTCCTCTTTACCCCAAACAAAGGATGCATTGGTATTATTGCTTCTTCCGGCGTGGGGTGGTTCATTAACGACTATCTCGTGGCTCAATCCGTCTATGATTTTCTCTTGAACGACAGATTTCAAGGGTTAGGCATTGCTGACATGCTTTTCCGAGCAAAGACGCGGTATTATGCCCTCAACCGCCGGATCTGGCCACAAGCGCCTGGCATGATGTATCAATACAATGTCTTCGGAGACCCAATAGTACGACTGGCATCGCCAGTTGCAAATACCCGTCTTGGCTCACCGAGGATACAATGGAACTTGCCTTCTCATATCGCGACGGTCGGCGAAAGGCTTGTCATCAAAGGAACGGTTCAAGAGATTGTGAACGGCACAGGTGTCGGCAGAATTACCGACCAAAACAACTTTGAGGTAACGCCAAACAATATCCCGTTCGTCGTGCGCAATGGACGCATTGGGCAACTGGTCGGCGGGCAGTTCGTCGATAGCCTCGTCGTCCAAATTCCGCAACCGCCAAACATCACGGGGGCAAATATCCAGAACTTCTTAAGCTCAACAAACGGCGGCGGGCAGTTTAAGGTATACATTCAAGGCGACAACGGCATCGAGACCAACGGCAAAGTCGAGTTCAGAACCCAAGCGCCCTTCTTTCGTAGCGTTACGCCAACCGAAGTTATCAGAACGGCGCCTCAGCGACCGATTGGTTTCTCTGTGCAACTCGATGCGCGACAGCCGATTGAAAACGTGACGGTTCGCTGCACCGTTAGAGCCGTTACGCCTGGAACTGCTCAATCCAACACATTGGAAACAGAGAGAACACTATTTAATGCAACGCTCAACACAACGCGTACTTCAACTGGGGCATTCGTAACGACCACAACCGTGCCAGCGCAGTTTTTACAACCCTTCAGTCGCGTGTCGTATCAAGCCGTGGCGCGCGTCGGCGGCAGAGAGATTGTCTCGCAAACAGTAGTGGATACGGTCGGCACGCCGATTGACGTGGCGGCGTTTGAACAATCTCGAAGCGGCGTTTTGCAAGTCTATGAGAACCCAACCATCAATTTTTACAATTCCTCAACACAAGTGGTCATTGGCGGCGATGTGTTTAATTGGAGCAGCGCGCCAGTTCGCACCAATGTGATTTTCTACGAAAATTCGGTAACCAATCCGATTGAAACGGCGGGCGGTATAGCGCCAAGATTAAATCCAAATCCAACCGTTATCGGCACCACCGTCGTGCAAGTGCCAGCCAACGGTCGAGCGCGCGCTGAAATTCCTGTGCCGCCAAATTTCCAACTGTTGAGAGATTACCAAATCGCTATGCGCGTCATCGCCGACAGTGCAACGGCAGGCATTGAAGCTACTTACATCAACAACCTGTCGAGTCAAAGACGACTGACCTATAACCTTGTGCGCCTACAAAACAACGTGGCAAACACGATCACGCTCGACAACAACGTCGTCTTAAACACCACAGCGGGAAATTTCTCACGCGACGGTCTGATTAGGGTCGAGCGCTTGGTTAATCCGCCGAAAATCGCACAGCCCGACAATCGATTGATGCGCTTTGCCTCGCAGACGAGAACCGATACGACGCGCTTGGCTTACCGCATTGAACCAGTAGATAGCGCGCTCGCCCTCACGCGACCGCTTCGCGTGACAATGCGGCTCAACCCAATTGACTCTGCGCAGGGCACCACGTTTGCTTATCGATTCTCCGAGTCGCTTGAACGCTGGCTGCGTGTGCCGACGCAGTCTAAGCCCGACCTCAACACCGTGTCTGTCGACGTCGACCGCTTCGGAACATACGCGCTGATGGAAACAAGCGACATTACGCGCCCAATCGTAACGCTCGGCATCGAGGGACAACAATACGTGCCAAATGGATTTGCGCCGCGCCGTTCACGCATTGTCGCTGTGGTGCAAGACCAAAACGGCGTCTATCTTGAACCCGGTTTTGTCAGAGTCATTCGCAATGGCGATACGTCTGCCACATTTCAAGAACGCCTAAGCATTCCACAAACCACCGCTAACGCCAACACCGTCGGCATCACATATTCGGAAGAATTTCAAGAAGGGCGGCAAAGCGTCGCGTTTCTCTTCTACGACGCCAACTTGAACTTGACCAGAACCGATACGCTGCGCTTCAACGTCGAGGACGGTTTTCGCTTGAAGGTCTATGGCTCTTATCCCAATCCGTTCAGCGATAAAGCCTACATTAGCTATGAAATTATTGGACAGGAACAAGCCGACGATTTTGAAATTAAAATCTACACCGCATCGGGTAGGTTGATAAGCACCTACCGCGAACCCGGTGTCGCGCCAATTGGCTTCGAAGAAAGGCTTTCGGGCAGCCTGACGTCGATAGGCGGAAAGATTGTCGTTTGGCAGGGACTCGATGACAAAGGCAACCCTGTTGCCAACGGCGTCTATTTCGCTAAAATTCGAATCAGTTTGCGCGGCAGAGTATTGGAGGAGACCATCAAAATCGCGCGGTTGCAATAAATTTTTCTTTCCGAATGATGATGAAAAAACTCTCGGCAATTGCGCTCTGTTGCATAGCGCTTACTGCGTCGGCGATTGCGCAAACAACGACCAATACAGCGCAAGGCGACGCGCGTTACGCGGCAGATTTTTTAAGTATCCCGCTCGGCGCGCGCGCGCTGGGCATGGGCGGGCAATACACGCCGATTGACCAATACGACGGCGCAGCGTTTTTCTGGAATCCCTCCGCCCTTGCGCTCATCAAAGGCAAGTATATCTCCACGATGTATTCCAATCAGTTTGGCTCGCTTGGCAGACCGCTCTCGAATTATTTCCACATCGGCTACGCGCAAGACTTGGGCAATGGCGTCGGCGTCTCCGCCAACTGGATTCGAAACAGCATCGCTAACATTCCTTTGACCGACGACCCGCGACTGTTCGGCACGAGCGGCGAATTTTTACGCCTTATCCAACAAGGGCTGCTCGATAACGCAGGCGCAACATTTTCCAACAACGACGACGCGCTGTTTCTCTCAATTGCAAAAAATGTGATTAACGCGGTCGATTTCGGCTGGCAGTATTTTCGCATTCCGATTGAAATCCCAATTGGCATAACATTCAAATACATCTCGCAAAGTTTCGGCGGAGATAGCCGTGTGAATTTTTCAGGCACGGGCGTCGGCGTAGATGTCGGCGCAATGATTAAGTTCAAATTCGGCGATTTCGTCGCCCGCCCGATTTTCGGCGACCTTGCCTTAGGTATCAATATCCGCGACGTGTTCAACACCCCCGTTTCTTGGAATACAGATTCCAGAGCCAGAGCCTCTATCCCACGCGCGACGTTTCTATCTGCGTCCTACAAACAGCCGCTCGAGTTTTTATCAAGCAGTTTGATTTTCGCTATCACCCGCGACACGCGCTACGACGGAATTACATCAATTGGACTTGAATACCGATTCCGTCAGCTCTTTGCCTTGCGCGTTGGCTCGTTCGACCGTGAATTGACCTTAGGCGCAGGATTGTTTTTGTTCAGAGCAGTCTTTATTGATTATGCGTATCAATCCAGCCCACTTGGCGCGCCGCATCGAATTGGGCTGACCGTAAACCTTGCCGAGTGGCTATAAAACAGACGAGCAGATGGTAACAATGCAACGGCAATTGACATTCATCGCAACAGCCCTAAGCACAATAATCCTGCTGATGCTGACGCTGCGCTTGAACTGCCAACCGCCTGTTCAATCGACGCCGAGGAAGCCAGTGTTTATCAACAAAAACTCTGACACAGCGCGCGTGGAGCGCGGAATCCGTGCGGCGTATGGACAAACCGCGATTTACTTGGAATGGCAACGCAACACCGAGCGCGATTTGGCAGGGTATCGCCTGTTCCGAACAACGGAGGTGATTGGCGGAACGCCGGTCAACTTTAGACTTTATCGCGATTTGCCACTGGGCTCACAAGCCCCTCTGGGAATCGCCGACACGGTATTTTTTGACGCAAATGTGGTTATCGGCACACGATACTATTACCGTCTTCGCGCTTACTCCCGCTCAGGTGGCGAAAGCGACTTCGCTGACTCGATTGTAACCTATGAACTGGCGCGCAGGGCTACTCCCGTGCGTCCCTCTACATCTGTTTTATTGTCTCGTCGAGACAGCTCAATTACTTTTGAGTGGCAAAAACCGTTAGATGCAAGCGGTTTCTATGCCTTCAAGCTCTATCTTTTTAATGAAAATGAAGTGTTTGAAGAAAGCGACTGTATTGCCGTTTCCTATCAAATATCCAGCTTTACCACAGTTGATACGCTTCGTATAAATTTCAACCGAATTAACTCACAATTACAGGGCGAGACGGGAACACGAGTTTTTCGCTTACTCGAAAGCGGACGAGAATATCGGTGGAGAGTTTTCACCTTGCCAGTTGGTTTGGAACGGTTCAGAGGAGCAAGTTCTGAATTAGCAGGATTCCGATTAACAGTGAATTAAAAAAACTATTTTAGAATGTTAAAAATAAAGTTAATTTGCACAATAACGCTCATTTGTATAACTTGCCTACATAGCAATGCATTGGGGCAGGTTTTTGGCGGAAGCGGCTCACAGCCATCTACGCCGCCCACCCAAAGCGCTTTGACAGGCGGTGCCCCATCAGCTTACTACTTTGGTCAGGGGCAGGGTGTTCTGATAGATATCAACCTCTGGGGACAAGTTGGAAACCCAGGCAAGTATTACGTGCCTTACACGACTGATTTGGTTTCGCTGATTTCAATTGCAGGAGGTCCGCAACTGACGGCAAAGTTAGACGACATCAGGGTGATACGATATGCAAGGCAGGATACCTCAGTTGTAGAAAAGATTGTCAGGGTTGATATTGAAAAATTCATTGAGACGGGCGAACAAAATTTTCCGCCGCTGCTTCGAGGAGACACGGTCATTGTTCCTGGCGGCGCGCTCAGTGTATTCAACACTATTGTAACCGTAACAACAGGCATATTTGGTATTTTGAATGCTGTGCTGTTTATCTTGATTTTGAACCGACAACTCTCTTAGAAACAAACCTTAGAAGTTTAAGCTAAAACAATAAAAAGCCCTTTTGGAGGAGACATGCAAAAACGCTTACCTCTTGTTCTTCTGCTCTCTGTTCTGCTCTTTGCTGCATCTACGGTTTCGGCACAATATGTCTACACTGCAAGCGGTCGCATGGTGCGCACCCAAGAAGCCCTAACCGCGAAATCTGGCGCGCTGACCTTCTACACGCACTTGGATTACAACACCGTTACCGGCGCCTATGTGGGAAACCTTGGCAGTGTGGTTGCACATTCTATTCTCCGTAACTCAATTCATTTAGATTACGCCATCAACAACAATATCACACTGGCGATCAATCCACTGATTTACCAAGATACACACTTCAACGATGGAAGTACTGGCGCCACTGGCGGCAACGCGCTCGAACACATTATCGTTGCTCTCAAAGGCGGCTCGTTTGGGTTTGTAAATGACTATTTCTATGTTGGCGGTATGGCAACAGTGATGATTCCCATCTCGAATCGCTTCAACTCTTTCGGAAATCCATACACGGCAGGAGGAACGGAAATCGGAATAAACCTCCTTTTGTCGTATTACGCCGATAATCTTTTCCCCAAAGAGGCGTTTAATGTCAACGCGAATGTCGGTTTTTACACCTTTCTTGACCAAGGCAAAAACATTTCTAATAACCTGACAAACCGCATTGAAGTCGCGTCGACCAGCAGCGCCATCAACTACTCATTAGGCTTCAAGTATCCGACAACTGCGGTAGACCTGATGCTGGAAGTCTGGGGTTGGGCGTTCATTAATCAGCCGCCGTCTGTGGCCTACACCCGTGAGAGCATGACATTCGTTACGGTCGCTGGTCGCCTTAAACCAGTTGACTTCTTAGCCTTCACGCTCGGCTTTGATTATCAAATCACGGGCAGAGATGACCAAACCGACTACATCGCAGGGGCGCCATTTTCTATTCTGCGCCGTCCGCCGAACAGCCCAACAAACTATACCGAATGGCGGCTTATTCTTGGCTTGCAGTTCAACATCTTGCCGCTTAGCTTTGGCTCCGCTGCCGACCCAAGCTTGATTGATTTCACGACCGGAAGCCAAGGCTCGGACATCATTCTGCGCAAACTCGAGGACATCGGCGAAGACAAAGAATCAACGGCTCGTAAAATCGAGGAGTTGCGCCGCCGTCGCCAAGACATCGAAAAGAATTTGCAGCAACTTCGAAACATTCTCAAAGAAGGTGAGCCAGCGAAGAAAGAAGAGCCGAAGCAACCTGAGCCGCCGAAGACCGAACCAAAGAAGGAAGAGCCGAAAAAAGAAGAACCAAAACAACCCAAGTAATCTCTTCGCGAGAAAAATCTAACGTCAAACAGCCTTTGTGAACGCAAAGGCTGTTTTGTTTTTACAACAACGAACCAGCAAATATCACTCTTCACAGCCATGACCGAACCTGTCGTAACGCTTGAACTCGCTAAGAAATACGGGCTGCTGCCAGAAGAATACAATCGCATTCTCTCGATTTTAGGACGCACGCCGTCGCATACCGAACTCGGCATTTTTTCCGTAATGTGGTCGGAGCATTGCAGTTACAAAAACTCTATTGCCGTTCTCAAAAAATTACCGCGCAACGGCAAACATCTGCTTGCCAAAGCGGGTGAAGAAAATGCAGGACTCATTGACATTGGCGACGGTCTGGCAGTGGCATTTAAAATTGAATCGCATAATCACCCGTCCGCCGTTGAGCCATATCAAGGCGCGGCGACCGGCGTCGGCGGCATTCACCGCGACATTTTTACAATGGGCGCGCGTCCAATCGCCGCATTAAACTCATTGCGCTTTGGAAATCCGACCGACCAGCGGGTGCGCTATCTTATCGATGGTGTAGTGCGCGGCATCGGCGATTATGGAAATTCTTTTGGCGTAGCGACCGTTGGCGGCGAAGTCTATTTCGATGAATGTTATCAAGGCAACCCGCTTGTCAATGCTATGTCGGTTGGCATCGTTGAGCATCATAAAGTGGCGCGCGCGATTGCCAAGGGCGAAGGAAACCCTGTGTTGATTGTCGGCTCAGCGACCGGGCGTGATGGCATTCACGGTGCGACGTTTGCCTCCGAAGAACTCTCTGAAGCGTCGGAAGAAAAGCGTCCCAGCGTTCAAGTCGGAGACCCATTCACCGAAAAATTGCTTTTGGAAGCAACGCTCGAAGCAATTGAAAGCGGCTACGTCGTCGGCATTCAAGATATGGGCGCGGCGGGCTTGACATGTTCGTCGTCGGAGATGTCGGCGAAAGGCATTGAAAAAACAGGGAAAGGCGGCATGGAAATCAATCTCGACCATGTGCCGATTCGTGAAAAAGATATGACCGCCTACGAAATTATGCTCTCCGAATCGCAAGAGCGAATGCTGATTGTTGCCGAAAAAGGACACGAACAAAAAATTATTGACATTTTCAAAAAGTGGGATTTGAATGCGGTCGTCATTGGAAAAGTAACATCGGACGAAAAGCTCCGTGTGTGGCATCATGGTCAATTGGTTGCAGACATTCCCCCGATGGAATTGGTCTTGGGCGGTGGCGCGCCGGTCTATTACCGCGACGCCGTTGAAACAAAACCGAATACGACCTTCCCAGCCTTGAAGCGAGATGCGGAAATTGATTTTCAAAAAGAAATTCTATCACTGCTCTCACGCCCGAACATTGCCAGTAAACATTGGGTGTTCGAGCAGTATGACACAATGGTGCGAACAAATACCGTCGTCGGCGCGGGTGTTTCCGATGCGGCGGTCATCCGACTCAAAGGCACAACGAAAGCCTTAGCGATGAAAGTCGATTGTAATTCGAGATATGTGTATCTGAATCCGCGCAAGGGCGCGCAAATCGCCGTCGCCGAGTGCGCCAGAAACTTAGCCTGTAGCGGCGCAAAACCGCTTGCCGTAACGAACTGCCTCAACTTTGGCAATCCATACAAGCCCGATATTTTCTTTCAGTTTCAAGAAGCGGCTCGCGGCATGGGCGAAGCATGCGAAAAATTTGAAACGCCCGTAACCGGCGGCAACGTGAGCTTCTATAATGAGAGCGTAACAGAACAGGGAACGGTTGCGGTCTATCCAACACCGACGATTGGCATGGTTGGACTGATTGACGATGTGAGTAAAATCCTAACGGCGACATTTAGGCAAGATGGCGATACGATTCTGCTCGTTGGCGGAAAAATGAGCGACACATCATCAGGCGCGCTCAACGGGTCGGAATTTATTGTCGCGTTTTACGGCGAACTCGGCACGGACGCGCCGCATGTAGATTTAGACGCCGAGAAACGTTTGCAAGATTTTCTCAATCAACTCGCCAACCAATCTCTCGCGCAATCGGCGCACGATGTCTCCGATGGCGGGCTGGTTGTTTCGCTCTTGGAATGCGCGATAATGAACCAAACCCTGTCGTTAGGATTTGACGTTGAACTCTCTGCGCAACCATCGGAGACAGCGATTCAAGAGCTGCTGTTTGCCGAAACGCAAGGAAGAGTGGTGTTGAGCATTAGACCAAGCCATATCGAGGCAGTGCAGGCATTGGCGAAAGAATTTGAACTCTCGTGCGACGCCATCGGAACAGTTGGTGGCAAGGCGGCGCAACTGCGCGTCAACGGGAGAGAAATTTTTTCAGCGACGATTGACGCGATTGCCGATGTCTATTTTAATGCATTGGAAACCGCGCTACAGCTCGAAAAATAAAGTGGGCGATTTAGACGGATTCTAAAATAAGTATTGAAAAAATAATGAGATAACGCCTTGACATTCACCTCGATACCGCGCTATATTAGAGCCAAATAAGTAACAGCAACTTCAAAATTTATCGACCAAAAGGAGAACTTGAATGAACACACATAACGATGTTTCAGCAGGCTCGATTGCGATGGAGTTAATTGACGACGTGTATAGTGTCGCTCTATGGATGACCGGTGACGAAGCCAGCGCGGGAATGCTTGTGAGTCAAACTTATCTCAACAACACAGGGTTCAAAAATGCGGCAAGTCTGTTCAAAGCGTTTCGCAATGTGTATGTGCGTAGCTACGGACAAGAAGGTGGGTTCGGCGCTGCGGACGCAATGAACATTGATGATGCAGAAGTCGCACGCGCAGTCATCAACACATCAGCAGATTTCAAACTGGCAACCCTGCTTGCAGATATGGTTGGACTCTCGCACAGCCAAATCGCGGAAGTCCTTGATAAACCCGTCGACGCCATTCGCCTTTGGCTGCGCTGGGGACGCAAGCTGCTCAGTGTTGAAGCCGAAGAAAAAGTCAACTAAGTTAGCGTAAGGCACTACAAGCAAGTTCCTAAGCCGCCCGTCGGGCGGCTTTTGCGTTTGTGTAACGACTTACGTTAAATTTGGCAAACCACAACCGAACTTCGAATGATTGTTATCACTGGCGGCGCGGGCTTCATTGGCAGTGCGATGCTCTGGAAACTCAACCAAGTTGGGATAAGCGACGTCATTATCGCCGATGAACTCGGTGACTCCAACAAATGGAAAAACCTTGTTGGGCTGCGCTTCCACGACTACCTGCACAAGACAGACTTCCTAAAAAAACTTTGCGAAGAGAAATTCCCGCGTATTGATACCATCATACACATGGGCGCGATTAGTGCGACGACCGAAACCAACGTCGATTTGCTCATGGAAAATAATTTTGCATATACGAAAGACCTTGCGCTGTTTTGCGCGCAGCGCTCGATTCGATTCATCTATGCGTCCAGCGCAGCAACTTACGGTGATGGCTCGCAAGGTTACAACGACGATGAAGAAAAACTCACGTCGCTTCGCCCGCTCAACGGCTACGGCTACTCGAAATACATCTTCGATGTGTGGGCGCAGCGAAAGCAGCTGTTGAACAAGATTGTCGGCTTGAAATTTTTCAACGTGTTCGGCCCAAACGAGTATCACAAAGGTGATATGGCAAGCGTGGTGTTTAAAGCCTATCATCAAATAGCCGATAAAGGTGTCGTTAAACTCTTTCAATCGGATAATCCTGCTTACGCCGATGGCGAGCAGATGCGCGACTTCGTGTATGTCAAAGATTGCGTCGAGGTAATGTATTGGCTGATGCAAAAACCAGATGTGAACGGCGTCTATAATCTTGGCACAGGTAAAGCCAGAACCTTTAAAGACTTGGTAACGGCAGCGTTCATTGCGATGAGAAAGCCCGTGAACATTGAGTATATCCCGATGCCGCCTGCACTACAAGGCAAGTATCAATACTTCACCGAAGCGCGCATGGACAAACTCGCTAAGGCTGGGTGCCCGGTGAAATTTAAATCGCTTGAAGAAAGCGTCGCCGACTACGTGCAGCAACACCTGTCGAAAGAATTTCCATATCTCTCTCATACCGACTGACGATGAAGAATATCACGATGTATGTTTCAGGAAAAGAGTTGGACGATGTCTTGATATTCAATCGGCTACGGGCAGATGTCAGAAAAATCGTTCAGACGCATCAGTTGATTTTAGTTCATGATGCAGAGTATCAATTTCAGCAAGCGTTGGCGCGGCGCGGCAATGCTGCTCAAGCAACGGCGCTGCTCGATACGCTGTCGCTCAAGCTCGAGACGCTGACGACTTTGAACAAAACCTTTGCGGCAAAGCTCTCCGAAGACCTTGTGCCTGCGCTACCAATTGCCGCGCATCATTTGGGGCTGGTGCGCGAAGTTGAACGAGAGGGAGAAAAAACACTTATCGTGAAAACAGAGACGTTGCTCGAAGTGCTTAGCCGCAATGTCTTGCCCGTTGTTGCGCCGATTGTGCAAAGCGCCGACAGACAATTGGTTGACGCAGCAGGCGACAAGGTTGCCGCAAAACTTGCTGCCGCTGTTCATGCCGACGTCGTGATATTTTTATCGGAGCAAAAAACGCCGCAGCCCAACCTGCGCGACACTGCCGCGCAAAGTTTGGTCGAGGGTGCCAAGCGTGCATTCATCACTGACCTGAACGGCATGGAAAAAATTTTGCTGCGCGCTGAACATGCCGAGACCGAAATTTTTGTTTGACGCCAATTTACTTTCCTACACATAGAAGTTTTTTTAACCATCTAAACGGAGACGCTCATCGAAAAAAAGTTTTCAATCAAGGGTATTGAGCCGATGCTGGTCTTCGGCGCACAAGATGCACACTTGCGTCGAATCGAGGAAGAGTTTGCAGATGTCTCTATTGTCGCACGCGGCAACGACGTCACGCTGCGCGGCACAGATGCTGATGTGAAAGTCGTCGAGAAAGTCTTCGCTGAGTTGATGTTTCTCGTCAATCGAAACGGAGAGCTGTATCCGAAAGATGTTGATGCAGTGATCCGATTGGTCGTGGCAGGCGAAGCGCAGCATCAAGCGGCGACGCTCGTCGAGGGAAACGACGATGTGATTGTCGTAACGCGCACCGACGCGGTTCGCGCCAAAACGCCGGGTCAGCGCCGAATGGTTGCGGAGTCAAGAAAAAACGACATTGTCTTTGCCATTGGGCCTGCGGGAACAGGCAAAACTTACACGGCTGTTGCAATCGCCGTCGCCGCATTGAAGGCACGAATTATCTCGAGAATCGTCTTGGCACGCCCAGCGGTCGAGGCGGGAGAAAGTCTGGGATTTCTGCCCGGCGATTTGCAACAAAAAATCGACCCGTATTTGCGACCGCTCTACGATGCGCTCGGCGATATGATTACGCCCGAAAAACTCAAAGAGTATATGGAAAAAAAGGTGATTGAGATTGTGCCGCTTGCCTATATGCGCGGTCGCACGCTCAACAATGCCTTTATTATTCTCGATGAAGCGCAAAACGCCACAAGTTTGCAAATGAAAATGTGCTTAACGCGGCTTGGCACGAATGCGAAGGCGATCATCACGGGCGACGTCTCACAAATTGACTTACCTAAAAAAGGCGATTCGGGACTCATTGAAGCGCCACGCCTCTTGGAACACATTGAAGGTATCTCGTTTGTGTTTCTGGACAAAGCTGATGTGGTCCGTCATCGACTGGTGCGCGACATCATTGATGCCTACGACAAAGACCGAGAGCGGCGCGACGCTGAAAAAGCCGACAAGCCCAAACGCGAGAAAACTGAACCAGCAACCGAATCAGTCTGACGGCAACTCAAAATGTTATTATACCAATATGACTTCAAGAGGTGCAGGTTTTCAGAAGAGTGTCATACCGACGCGAAAGCATGCCCCGTTGAAAAACGGGAGCGGTATCCATCTATGGACACCCCTAAAGACAATGGATTCCTCGCTTCGCTCGGAATGACCCCGTTGTAAAATCTACTCCTGCATTACGCGGTCATGCTTTCGTGTCTATTTTGGTTTGGTAGCATTGTTAAGAGTTGAGCAATCAATCGCCGCCGAAGATGCTCCCGATGCCGATGCCGCTTTCTTCCTTGCCACCGTAGGACGCCCGCGCAACACGGTCAGCCAAGCGTGAGAACGGCAGGCTTTGCAAATACACCAAGCCGGGTCCTGTAACAGTCGCAAAGAAAAGTCCCTCGCCGCCAAAGAGCGCATTTTTGAATCCGCCGACGAATTTAATGTCGTAATCGACGGTCGGCGCAAACGCAACTAAGCAGCCCGTATCGACACGCAGGGTTTCGCCTGCCTGCAAATTACGTTGGATAATCGTGCCACCAGCGTGAATAAACGCCAAGCCATCGCCCGTCAAGCGTTGTAAAATAAAGCCTTCGCCGCCGAACAAGCCTGTGCCGATTTTTTTGGTGAACGCCACTTCGATATCAATCCCTTGCGCAGCACAAAGAAAGCCATCTTTTTGGCACATAAATTCGCCGCCCAACGCTTTAAGGTCTAACGGAACAATTTTGCCCGGATACGGTGCGGCAAACGCAACGCGTTGTTTCCCATCGCCCTTATTCAAAAAAGTGGTGATGAAAAAACTCTCGCCAGTGAACATACGCTTCAAGCCTGAAAAGATGCCGCCGCCAGTGCTGGTCTGCATCTCAATGCTGTTCTCCATGTAAAGCATTGTGCCAACTTCAGCGCGAACTGCCTCGTTAGGGTCTAATTCTACTTCAACGACTTGCATATCATCGCCGAAGATTTTGTAGTCAATTTCGTGTGCTGGCATGATAATGGTTTGGTTTGATAGTGTTTTATGAAAGGTTTGACAGGACACAAAATACGCAAAAACAGATTGTCTGAAAATCAGATTTTTGAGTAGACAATCTCTCCGCGAACAATCGTCGCTAAGACTTCTGTGCTGCGTAGCTCGGTTGTTGGGGTTGCAAAAATGTTCGGCGTTACGATAACCAAATCCGCATCGGCGCCGATGACCAATGTCCCGCGCATTGATGCGCCAACAAGGTCGCGCGGTGTTGAGGTGTAAGCATGAAGCGCGTCTGAGAGCGAAAGTGTTTCGTCACCATGCCAAACATGATTTTCTCTATCGCGTCGCTCAACAGCGTAATAGAGACCCTCAAATACATTCGGCGTTTCAATCGGTGCATCGCTGCCGAACAAGAGCGTCGCGCCTGAATTGAGCAGTGAGCGAAACGGATATAATCGATTCGTCCGTTTGCCTAACAGCCTCGCCGCCGTTGCAATATCTTCTTTGATGTGAACCGGTTGCATAGAGGCAACTACATTGAGTGCCGCAAAACGATGAACGTCGTCTCTGTGAATCATTTGTGCGTGTTCTATGCGATGCCGTAGCTGGGCTAAGTATTGTCGTTTGTCTTTGAGTGTCTCGAATGCGTTGAGGGCGCGGCGCACAGCACGGTCGCCGATGGCATGAACGGAAACGAAAAGTCCTTCGCGCTCAACGAGGCGAAAGAGTGAGGGAAGGTCGGCGTCGGCGTAAAGGTCAATACCTCTTTGCGTTGAGCCTTCAAACGGGTTGAGCAGCGAACAGGTTTCTGCACCGAGCGAGCCGTCGAGAAATAATTTTGCCGCCAGAAGTTTTGTAGTTGTCTCTGGGTGCGCCGCGTAGAAGGACTTTGCCTCTTGAAGCGACTCAAGATAAACTGCAATACCAACGCGCAATTTGAGCGCGCCGCCGAGTGCATGGTAATGCGCTAAATCTGCAGCATGTTCCATTGACAAAACTTCTGTAACGCCAAACCTAAACAGTTCTGTTTGGGCGCTGAGTAGAGCAGCGCGTTTTTCCGAGTCAGAAAATTCGGGCAATGAGAAAATCTTTTGTGCGGCGCGTTCAAAGGCAAGCCCGATGATGTGTCCGTCGCTATCTTTGGGAAGTTCGGCGTCCGAAAACGTTTGTCCTGCAAGGCGATTCAGGGCGGGCGTATTACACCATACGGCGTGCCAATCTTGACTGCGCAGCGCGATGAAATGCCTTGTTGAGAGTCGGTCGAGCGCTGTTGCTGTCGGGAAGTCGCCGAAGTAAGTTTTCATCCAGCCGCCGCCTAAAATCCATTGTCCATCAGGCGTGGTGTTGACGGCTTGCTCAATGAGCCGAAGCGACTCTGCGAGGCTTTTTTGTGTCAAATCAAGTTGCTTGAGCCGTAGGCCGAAATCGAGTAAGTGAATGTGGCTGTCGCAGAACGATGGCAACACCAAGCCGCCGCGTGCATCAAGCCGTGCGCGCTCGCCATCTTGCATCGTTTCCGATGCTGTGAGAAACGACACAACTTTGCCTCCGTGAATACGTAGACCTCTGAACGGCGTCGGCTGAAACGCCTCATCGACAATTGTTGCGTTGAAAATAAGCAGTGAGTTCATTGAGCGTTAAGAAGCAGCAAGTGTGTTGATTCGACAAGTGTTTTCGGGTGTTGCGGCGATTATGTAATTTTCCATGGCAGCCAAAAAACCAAACAAGATGTGCCTCATGCGAAAAGTAGCAATCGTTCTTTCGCTCGTCTGTGCAACATTGATGACGACCGCTTGCAAAACCACCACAGCAGCGAAGCGCTACAAATCCTCGCCTGTAACGCGCGACGAAATTCGGCTGATAGAAGCCGACACGGCTGGCGGCGCGACTATCTCAATTAGCGAGACAAGCCCTGACCTGAGAAAATACAACGAGAACATTCGCCGCACGAATGTGCCTTATGATGTGGTAACTCGGCTCAACAAAGAAATTGACAAATACATCGGCACGCGCTACAAATACGGCGGCTTGAACGAAAATGGGTTAGACTGTTCCGGCTTCGTCTTTCGCGTGTATATGGGCGCGTTGAATTTGGAACTGCCACACTCCTCGGCGATGCAGGCGAAACTGGGCGCGTCAGTTCAGAAAAATGAATTACAATTCGGCGACCTTGTATTTTTCAACATTCGCGGGCGCGGCATCTCGCATGTTGGCATTTACATCGGCGACGGAAATTTTGTTCACGCCAGCACAAAACTGGGTGTAGTCGTCAGCAATCTTCAAGAAAAATACTACAAGGAACGATATGTATCGGCGCGTCGGATTTTATAGCCTGCTGCTCTGCTGCTCTGCGGTAAACCTACTTGCCCAAACGACCAAACTTGGCGCGGTCAAGTTTCAACTTGCTGCCGAAAAACAACGCGCTCTTTCACCTCATCAAACGTTTTTATCTTCTGTTGCCGAACCTGCCACTCCAAAAAATCTCTCCCTTATTGCGCGCGGCAAAAACAAGACGTTTTCCGAAGGTGATGTTCGAAAAATTCGAGCGCAAGTTCAATCGTTAGGAGGAGCGATTAGCCTTGCGCTCAAAAATTTGCTGATCATTTCTGTTCCGAGCGACCGTCTGGAGCTGCTTGAAAACATTGAGGAACTCGGCAGCGTTGAACTCTCGCCGCCCGATATGCCGCTCTCAATGAATGTGAGCCGAAGTAATCAGCAGAGCGTTGGAATTTGGTTAGGCACAAACGCAGATTCCGCGCACGCGCTTGGATACACAGGCGTGAACGCCCTCGTCGGCATCGTCGATTTAGGGTTCGATATTTACAACGAGGATTTTAAGAACAGCGATAACACGACGCGCGTGCTTGCCGCATGGAATCAATCGGCGACGGGAACGCCGCCGTCGGGATTTACATACGGAGCGGAATACGACAGCGCGGCGATCAACGCGGTCATTTCATTTCCAAACGACGGACACGGAACGGCTTGTCTGGGCATTGCAGCAGGGAACGGTCGAGCCAGCGGACAAAAAGGCATCGCGCCTGAGGCAGGAATCATTTTGGTCAAAGCAGCGAATTTGGTCGACACGAGCGTCATTGCGGCGTTTACCTACATCAAACAAAAGGCGCAAGCACTTGGGTTGCCCGTATCAATTGGATACAGCTACGGCAGTAATTTCGGTGCGCATGATGGCTCGCGCTCAACGGAGGTTGCAATCAGTTCGCTGGCGGGCGCGGGAACGTTGTTCTCCGTCGCAGCAGGAAATAACGGCGGTCAGAACATTCATGTAACGGGCGTGGTCGCGCCAAGCAGTTTCGATGATATTGGAATTAACCGTCCAACGACCAATCAATTTTTCGGGCAACTTTGGTATCGCGGTGCCGACGAATTTACGCTGTCGCTCATTGCGCCTGACGCGACGGTCTATGGTCCGTTTCCGATAAGCGGTTCAGTGCAAAGCGCGGCGGGTGGAAACATTCAAGTCTTTCACAACACCTTTGTGCCTAACGGCGACCGACAAATTCAATTCACCATCTCGAATCTTTTGACGGGAAACTGGACGGCTCGATTAAACGCTGTAACTATCGCGGGTGGCGCAAATGCGGGCAAATACGACGGCTGGAAAATTAGCGGTGATGGCAATTGGACAACGCGCCTAAGCGGCGAAAAAGACCTGACAACGCCAAGCACGGCGGATTCTGCACTGTCGATTGCCGCTTACGAAATCAGCAACGGAACGCTGGCGAGTTTCTCGAGCCGAGGACTGACGCGCAACGACCGACCTAAACCCGAACTGGCTGCACCGACCAATGTCATTACTACCAACGGCAGCTTTGGCGGCACATCAGCGTCTGCGCCACATCTTGCAGGACTCGGTGCGATTTTACTGCAAGCCAATCCGAACCTCTCGACCAGCCAATTCCGACAAGCTGTTGCGGACAGTTCGCGCAAAGATGCTGCAACAGGAACGATTCCGCCGCACCGCAACGACTGGGGGTATGGAAAACTTTACGCGCTTGGTGCGTTGCAAGCGGTGCTGCCGAGAAGCGGAACGACGGTCAATATCAATCGCACGGGAAATTACATTTGGCGCGACGACGCGGGCTACGCCGTGATGCTCAACTTTGCTTCCGAAGATATTAGCACCGTTCAAGTAACGGTTTTTCCAGATACGCCGCCGCCATTTGCGGGAGCAAGTAAAGCCGTGAAGCGGTATGCATCAATTACCGCTACGGGCGGAACGAATTTCAACGCGACCCTGCGACTTTATTACGACGATGCAGAAGTGGCGGCAGGCGGACTTACCGAAGGAAATCTAAGGCTGTATCGATACAATGGGTCAGCATGGGAATTTCGTGGCGGCACAAACAACACCCTTGAAAATTATGTCGAGCTTGCAGGCGTAACCGAGTTCAGTCTTTGGGCGATAGCAGACCCCTCGGACACGCCGTTGCTGGTTGAACTCTCGGAGTTCAGAGGACAAACGACCGAAGCTGGCGTCGAACTCGTCTGGAAAACTGCGAGCGAGCGGAACAATGCCGGCTTCGAGGTGCAACGAAGAACGGAAAACGATAAACAGAACGAGGCGTTCCAGACCATTGCCTCATATCGCTTCGACCAACGCTTGCGCGGCAACGGCACAACGACAAGACCCACGACCTACTCGTTTCTTGACATGGGCGTCGAGGCGGATAAAACCTATGCTTACAAACTTCGCAGTTATGACCTTGACGGCGTTGTTCACGACTATCCGCAGACCGTCGTCGTAAGCCTCGTTGAACAGAAAAAAAGCAAACCACTTGCGTTCGAGTTGTTTCAAAACTACCCTAATCCGTTCAACCCGTCAACCGTCATCAGTTATCAGGTGCCTGTGAGCAGTGCGGTGCGTTTGAAGGTGTATGATGTGCTTGGTCGGGAAGTGGCGACGCTGGTCAATCAACGCCAAGAGGCGGGGCGGTATGAGGTGCGGTTCAACGCGGCGGGCTTAGCGAGCGGCGTATATTTGTATCAACTCAGCGCAGCAGGCTTGACGCAAACGAGAAAAATGATGGTGGCGAAGTAATGCTTATGACATAATTGCCTCTATGGTGGCGCGGGTATCGGAAAAATTCGGGAATGTGTAATCGGGATTGTAGGATTCCAGTCGTGCTGCCGTGTAGTGTCCCGTCGCCACCGCGACGCACTTCGACCCCAACACCTTGGAGCATCGAACATCGTGTTCTGTGTCGCCCACAATAACGACGTCTTTTCCGACAAATTTTTTTCCTGTCAGCTTGTAGGCACGCTCGACGGCGATAGGCGGCAGCGCGTTACGGCTTTCAGCGTCGTCGGCAAAAGCGCCGAAGGAAAAGTAATGATTGATGTTAGGCAAGATAAGTTTGTGCCGCCCCGACTCTTCAAAATTTCCGGTGAGCAATGCAAGCACCACATCGTCGCGCTGCGCCAAGGCATCGAGCAGTTCAACCACGCCGACCATCAAGCGGATATGCTCGGCTTTGGCGCGCTCTTTGAAGATGGCAATGTAGGCTTGTTTCGCCTGTTCCAGTCCTGCCGCAATATCGGCGTGTGTAAAGCCAGCTTCGCGCATGACTTCGTTGATAATGACGCTGTCGAGTTTTCCGGCGAAGTCGTGCGTTTGCGCCGAGCCTTCCGTGCCATAAACCGCACGAAGCGCGTCAATCAAGGCGTTTCGGCTGATGCCTTCGACTTTGAGCAGCGTGCCGTCAATATCGAAGAGAACGAGCTTTTTAGACATGGTGATGGCGCGCGTTAGTTGTGTTTAGCGTCGTCGAACTTCACAGAGACCAATTTCGATACGCCTTCTTCTTCCATCGTTACGCCGTAGAGTGTTCGGCAGGCTTCCATGGTACGTTTGTTGTGCGTTACAATAATGAACTGCGTATCGGACGCAAATTTAGCAAGCAATTTGACAAATCGGTCAACATTCGCGTCATCGAGCGGCGCATCGACTTCGTCGAGAATGCAGAACGGGCTTGGCTTGACAAGGTAAATGGCAAAGAGCAGCGCGGTTGCCGTCAGTGTTTTTTCACCGCCCGAGAGCAGCATAATCGACTGCGGACGCTTGCCTTTGGGTTTAGCAATGACATCGATATTGGCTTCCAATGGGTCATCGGATTCCTGCAACATCAAATCGGCTTCGTCGCCGTCGTTGAAAAGCTCACGGAAAATGTTGATGAAGTTCTGTCGTATCGCGGCGAAGGTTTTTGAAAACTGCTCTTCCGCTGTTTTGTTGATTTCATGAATTGTATCGCGCAGTTGTTTTTCGGCGTCGAGCAAATCAGCGCGTTGCGTCGTCAAAAAGTCCAGCCGTTTTTTTTCATCTTCAAATTCTTCGAGCGCAAGTTCATTGACCAACCCGAGCGATTTGAGTTTATTTTTCAACTGTTGAACACGGCTTGCGGCATCATCACGGTCGAAGGCGTCAGCGTCGCTGAATGTGCGGTCGGCAAGCTCGACGTCGTATTCGGTTTTAATGACCGTGCGCAGGTGTTCGGCGCGCACTTCTGCTTGCGAGAGCTGCTGTTGAAATTCCAAAATCATCTGCAACAGCACGTCGCGCTGACGCGAAAGGTCGCGCAGTCGCGATTCATTTTGGTTAAGCTCGCTTTTGAGCGTTGTGTATGCAACTTCAATGTCGTTGAGCGCATGTTGCATCGCGTCCTTTTCAGCGTAGAGCGCACGAAGATTGGCGTTCATCGTTTCAAGTTCGGAACTGAGACGAAACGACTCGTCGTTGGATTGCTCAATTTCTGTGGTGAGCCGCTCGATTTGCCGCGTGGCGTTTTTGTGTTCTTGGTCGCTGACTTGAATCGCGCTGCGCAGTTTCTCTAGACCAAATTCCGATTCTTTCAGCGCGAGATTTTTTTGCTGAATTTCAGCGCCGACGACCTGCACATGATGTTCTGACGCAGCAATATGTTGGAGCTGCTCTTGAAGTTCGGACTGAAGTGCGCTGAGCGAGAGTTCAAGCATGGAAATCTCTGGGTGCAGTCGAGAAAGTTCCGTTTGGAATTTTTCCGATTCGTTGCGGTCGGCGGCGAGCCGTGCATCGAGCGTTGTAAGTTCGGCTTCAAACGACGTCTTCTCGAAACTGACTTGCGCCAAGCGCTTCTCATTTTCGATAATACCTTGCTGCATCTCGCGCAAACGCCGTTCCATTGCCGAAAGGTCGATGGCATGAATGTCGTTTTGAACGGCAGCAATATCGGCTTCAAGCGCGTGAATGGCATCTACAAGCGTGGCTTTTTCAGCAGCAAGTCGTTCTAACTCTTCGCGTTTGCCAATGCGCAAGCCTTCGGATTCCTTGACACTGCCGCCGCGCAGTAAGCCGCGTGCGCTCAATCGCTCCCCAGCGCGCGTAACGAAATCCACATGCGGGTGGGCCTCTGAAAAAACGGCTGCTTGCGCCAGCGTCTCGACGACGAATGTGTTTGAAAGCAATAGGTCAATGACAGGACGAATGTCGTCGGCACAGCGAACAAGGTCAGAAATGCGTCGAGCGCCATCGATGCCAGTAAAATCAACACGTTCTGGCGGGGCAATTTTTTCAAGAATGACAAAAGTGAGCTTGCCTTTTTCGGATTCTTGAAGTTTTGAGATGGCAGCAAGTGCATCGGACGCAGTGCGCGAGACGTAATAGGTTTGTGCTTCGCCAAGTGCGGCGGCAAGCGCGAGTTTGTCTGACTCGTCGATGGAAATTAAATCGGCAAGGCTGCCCAACCCAAAACGCTTATGGTTGTCGTTTTCCAAAAACTTGACGCCTTCGGGCAAGCCCTCATAGCTCTCCAAGAGCGATTGTAAAAATTCAATGCGCGACGTCGTCGCGTTCAGGTCAGCGCGGCGTTTGAGCAGGGTTTCTTTGTGTTGTTCAAGCACCTGTTGCAGTGCGGCGCGTTGCAATTTGGCGTCCTCAAATGCGGCAGTTTCGGAGGTAAGTGCGTCGGCGACGCGCTCGATGCCGTCGCTAAGCAATGCAAGTTGAGATACCCGCTCCGCAATCATCGTGTTCAAGTCGGTTTTACGTGCGTCGTTTCGCGCCGATTGAACGGATAAGTTCTCAAGGCGGCTCTTAAACGACTGTGCTTCTAATTGCAGCGATGAAATTTTCTTGGAGAGGTCAGCGGCGGCAGCGCGTTTTTGTTCAAGCGCGGCGCGCTCTTCACGGAGCGACTGCTCGGCCTGTATGAACGCGGCGCTGTCTTGTTCAAACGATTGCTTTTGGGCGTCAAATGCAGCAAGGCGTAGCGAGAGTTCTGTCTCGAGCTCGATGCGCTGCGTCTGAAGTTCAGCCAGCCGAGTTTGATGGGTGGTTAGTTCGCCGCGCGCACGGGCGATGTTTTCGGCGAGCGATTTGCGTCGTTCTTCGTTGGCGAGAATTTGCTTTTCCGTCGCCGTTATCAGTTCTGCTTTTTGGTTGATGTCTTTTTGAGCTGCCGAAAGGCGCTTTTCCATCTCGACCATGTCCAACAATTTTTTTTGAATATCGGCATCGAGCGAATCAAGTTGCGCGGTCAGGTTGCCTTTGTGCTGTTCGTGTTGCTGAATGGTTTGAACGAGCGGCTCGATTTTTTCGCGTAGTTCACGAAGCCCACGCTCGGCAATCTCAATTTCCAACTGCTTTAATTCGGTCTTGACCTGCTTGGCTTGCTCAGCTTTTTTAGCTTGGCGTTCAAGTGAGGCAACTTTTTTCTCGACTTCAAGCACAATGTCTTGCACGCGCGAAAGGTCTTGCGAGGTCGTCTCCAATTTTTTGAATGTTTGTTTCCGACGCTGCTTGTATTTCGTAATGCCGGCCGCTTCTTCAAAAAGTTTGCGCCGCTCTTCGGCATTTTCCGACAGAATTTGCTCAATCATTTTCAGCTCGATAACGGAGTAAGCGTCGCTGCCCATGCCCGTATCGGCGAAGAGATCGGTGATGTCTTTGAGGCGGCACGGCACTTTATTGAGCAGGTATTCGCTGTCGCCGTTGCGATACAGCCGGCGCGTAACGGTTACTTCGCTGTATTCGGTCGGCAGAATGTTTTTCGTGTTTTCAATCGTGATAGAAACCTCCGACATGCCGAGCGGCTTGCGCGACTTTGTGCCGTTGAAAATCACATTTTCCATTTTATCCGAGCGCAGCGTGCTGCTTTTTTGCTCGCCAAGCGCCCAGCGAATCGCATCGACGATGTTGGTTTTGCCGCAGCCGTTGGGTCCGACAATCGCCGTCAAGCCGCTATCAAACTTGACATTGATGCGCTGCGCGAAGCTCTTAAATCCGAATAATTCCAATCTCGAGAGATACATCTCTGATGTTAGAGTTTAAAAGTGAATGATGACGACAATGATGTAAAAAATCTACTTGCTTTGCCAAAATTCAATGTAGGCAAAGGTTTGGTTGTAAGCGTTGAAGAGATAGAGCGCTGTTCCGAGAAACATGACCAGAAGCAGAACGCCGATGAGTGAAACGGCAAAGCGGCTCGAGTCCGACACCACCGCCGCGCCGCGCAGCGTGCGGCTCAAAGAAACAAGCAGAAACAAAAGGCAGATGAAAAACAGAGCAAGCGTGAACTCTTGACTGTCAAACCTATCAATAAAGGCGGCAATAAAAATCAAAACAATCCAATGCGACGACGACCACGACCAGACATTCAAAATTTGTAAAAACGTAATCTGTCGCCGCGCGAGGAAAAAAAGCACTTTGATGAAAAACGACAGTAGGAGCGACAAGATGAAAAACGCCACGCCGAAAACCGGAACAGCAATGTGCGGATTGATAATCAGATAGTTCAAGCCATCGCGCAGGTCGTTGTAACGAACTACATGTGAAAGCCAAAAGTCGAAGGCGGCGCTCTGGTGCAAGCTGTGTAGCATCGCAGAGAGAATCGACGCCCAAAGCAGCGACAGCAACACGAGCAGCAAGAGCGGGTCGAGTGGCGTGTAAAGCCGCTGGTCTCGAATGTCCATAAAGAGGTTCATCGGGCGCGTAACGGCGCGGGTGAGATTGTCGCGAATGCGTTTATTGCTGTTGAGTAAATAGACGAGAAACGCGGTGAGAAAAATGCTGATTAAAATGAGCGCGGGCGAAAAATCTACATCGGGACTGCCAATCGGCGGATTATAGACGCGCTCTCCGGCGTAGAGCGATTTTACCATTTGATAGCTCATTTTCTTATCGCGCTGCACTGTGAGCAGACCAGCGGTGAAGAGCGTTTTATCGCTCTCGCTTGCCTGACGAAGCGGTGAAAACTCCAAATGATAATCCGCCATGGTGAGAACAAACGCGCCTGAAATAAATCGTTTGGCATTGTTTTCTTGCTCAATGAATTTATAGCGGTCTAAAAAGAACTTCGCCTGATGCTCGAGTGAGCGTGGGTCGCTGTATCCGTTGTGATTATCGGGCTGTGGAAGCACGCCGTATTCCCCAATGAGGACAGGCTTGCCGTTGGCTGCTGCGCGCGCCATGCTTATCTGCTGTTCAAATTCTTTGACATCACCGCCCCCAGCTGCAACAGCGATGAAGTCGGTATAGTCGAGCAGCGAACTTGGCTGCAAGCGATGCGGCAGAAAGTAGAGAAAATTCTGCGTCGCGGATTTCGCCTGTTGATAGAGCGTTTGCAGATACACTTCGCTTCTTGCATCGGCAACGTCAATGCCGCTTCCCATGCCGTAGGCAACCACCGATGGATTGAACTTGGACGACGAGACGACTTCGCGTAACGCGGCTTCCGCATTTTGAAGAAACGGCGATTTCGATAATAAGCGCGGCGGCACTTGGGCAACAGGCAATTCGACGAAAATCAAAATGCCGAGACTGTCGCACAAACGATACCACAACGGGTTCGGCGCATCGGAAAAGCGAATCGCATTTGCGCCAAGACTCCGAATCAATTCCATGTCCTTGAGAATATCCTCACGCGCAAGCGCATTCGATGCGCCGTTGATTTCCTCAACAACATGAACGCCTTTGAGAAACAACGGCGTGCGGTTCAGCGTGAGTTGTCCATTGCGAACATCGAGCGAGCGAAAGCCAGTGTAAAACGAAAGGTCATCGAGCGTATCGCCTTTCGCAGTTTGAAGTTGAAGTTCAACGCGGTAACGGGTGGGAGAGTTGGGCTGCCAGAGCTTCACATCGGGAACAAGCAGGGCAGTTTCGGACGCGAAAATTTTATCGCTCTCCGGCTCAAACTCAATGAGCGGCGACTTTTCAGCGACGAGCAGTGTATCCAAAAACAAACGAAACAGCGCACGCGCCTTTTTCTGACCAAGCGAATCAGCGAAGGGGTGCAGGTCGCGCAAGTTGAACGCTTTGATTTTTAAGTCGACCGTGAGCTTCATAAAAATCTGCTTGGCGGTGTCGCGCGCCGCGCCGCGCGTGAAAGGCTGTGGCGGCTTTATCGAGTCAAACACGGCGTATTTAAATCCGACGTCGTCGAGCCGTAAGGTGGGCTCGGACACGAGATAAAGATTTCGAAAAATTCCACCGTAGTTTTTCTTATCGAGCGCGTGCGGCTTCAAAGGAAATGTCGTCTCTGCGCTGAGCCGACTGTCTACGACGATGGTGAGTTTGTTTTCCGCACCGAAGCGCAACATCTCCGACGGCAGGTCGAGCTTAAACGGCACGCTGCTTGCTACATGCGACGCGACGAACTGGTCATTGACGAGAATATCGCATCGATTATTGATGCCTTCGCTGACAAGTTCCAATCGGCGGGTTTCCATGTCCTTTGGCAAAACGACCATGCGCTCGAAGACGACTTTGCCGAAAAAGTCAAACGACGATGGAACATACACGTCGGTTTCTATGCCGTTAGGTAACTTGGCTTTCCACACGCCTGCAAGCGGCATCACGTGCCGCGATTTGGAATCGGGATAGACGCGCTCCGACGACGGCGTGATTTTCCGATTCTCAAAAAACGTGTAGGGCTGTGCGACAAGCGAGGCTGAACAAATAAGGCTGAAAAGACAAAGAATGATGCGGCTCACGACAACGACGGTGATTTAAATTCAAGTAAAAATGTTTTGAGTTCTGAAAATGCGGCGTGGTCAAAATTGACATCGCCGTTTCGCGCTGCCAACCCGATGCGATGAACAAGGTTCGGCTGCGCGCTCAAATATGCTTGTGTTTTTGCTTTAAGAATTTCCCTTGGCTTTTGGGGCAAACACTCGACAAACTTCTCTACACAATCCAAAACAGGTTCTCTTTGCGCTGAATCCAAAAATAATCGTTCAATTCCGACAAGCAAATTAACCTTCCGAAAACCGCTCATGTCCAGATGCGCGACGCCGCGAAAATTCTGTATCGTGATGGACTGAATCATGATGTTCTCGATGGTTATGCGTTCCAAAATTCTCGGTCGAGGCTGCGATATTGAATGGCTTGAATGAGATGTTTCATTTGAATGTGTTCAGAGCCGTTCAGGTCGGCGATGGTGCGGCTGACTTTCAAGATGCGGTCGTGCGCCCGCGCCGAAAGGTTGAGCCGTTTCATACTTTCCAAAAGCCGTGTTTCGCTTTGTTCATCGAGCTTGCAAAATTCTTTAATGAGTTTCGTGTTCATTTGCGCGTTGCAAAATACGGATTGTGCGCGATATGCTTTGAAGCGATGCTGCTGAACCTCGCGCGCACGAATCACGCGCTCGCGAATTGTCGCCGATGTCTCTGCTGGCGCCTTCGACAGAAGTTCCTTATGCTCGACCTTTGGCACGTCGATATGAATATCGATTCTGTCTAAAAGCGGCCCTGAAATTTTGGAAAGATAGCGTTGAATTTGTTGCGGCGTTGCGGTCAGGTTGCCGTGTTCGTCTTTGAGCGCGCCCGCAGGACTGGGGTTCATAGCGGCAACGAGCATAAAACTGGCGGGATACTTGATTGAAATCGCCGCGCGCGAGACGGTAACTTCGCGGTCTTCGAGCGGCTGGCGCATCACTTCCAAAGTAGCGCGGACGAACTCGGGCAGTTCGTCTAAAAACAGCACGCCGTTGTGCGCCAAACTTACTTCGCCGGGCTTTGCCGATGCGCCGCCGCCAATGAGTGCAACGCTGCTCGTGGTATGATGCGGACTTCGAAACGGTCGCGTTGTTACCAACGCTGCGCCCGACGACAGAAGCCCAGCCACCGAATAAATTTTCGTCGTCTCTAAGGCTTCCTCGAAGAGCAGCGGCGGCAAGATGCTGGGCAGGGCTTTGGCGAGCAGAGTTTTTCCGCTTCCGGGCGGGCCAATCATAATCAAGTTGTGTCCGCCAGCAGCGGCAATTTCCATCGCGGCTTTGGCGTCTTGCTGTCCTTTGATGTCGGCGAAATCCGTCGCGTAAAATTGTTCCGTTGAAAATACCTCGGCGAGCGAAATGTGTGTCGATGCTCGGCCGTTTGGATGATTGAGAGCGTCGATGGCGTCGGCAAGCGACTGAACGCCGAAAACCTTCACGCCAGAGTCGCTCGAGGCAACGGCGGCTTCGCGGGCGTTCTCTGTCGGCAAAATGATGGTTGAAAATTTCTCGCGCGCCGCCATGACCGACATCGGCAATGCCCCCGACACTCGGCGCAGCATCCCATCGAGCGCAAGTTCGCCTAAAATCAACACGCCTTTAAGTTTTTCTGGTTCAACAACGCCCATGCACGCCAAAATGCCAACGGCAATCGGCAGGTCAAACGCTGTTCCTTCTTTGCGCACATCGGCAGGCGCAAGATTGACCGTGATTTTTTTCGGCGGCGCCGCAAAGCCCGAATTTTTCAACGCGGTCAGAACGCGCTCGCGGCTCTCTTTAATTGCACTGTCGGGCAAGCCAACAACGATGAACGACGGCAAGCCGTTATCGAGATTCGTTTCTACATCAATGCGAATGGCATCAACGCCCAAAACAGCGGCGGAACAAAGTTGTGAGAGCATAACCCTGCAACTCAAAAAGTGACGAGAAAAAATTGAGCCAAACGCAAAGATAAAAAAGCAGGACGAACTTCGTCGGAGAAAAAAGTAGCCGATTTTGTATTATGAAGATGCATTGGAAGCCATAGCAACACAAAATGACGCACGCACAACCAAAACGAATTTTAAGCGGAATGCGCCCGACGGGAAAATTGCATCTCGGACACTATGTCGGCGCGCTCGAAAATTGGGTTCACCTTCAAAACGACCGCACAGAAACTGGCGCAAAAACCTATCAAAATTTTCACCTCATCGCCGATTACCACGCGCTTACCACGAACACCGATTCTTCTCTGCTGCATCAACACTCTGTCGAGATGGTGCTCGATTGGCTTGCCAGCGGAATCAATCCCGATGAAAGCCCGATATTTCGGCAGTCACAAGTTAAGCCGCATACGGAACTCTTTTTGATTTTATCAATGCTCATTACAACATCGCGCTTGGAACGCAATCCGTCGCTCAAAGAGCAAGTCCGCGATATGGAACTGGAGACCATTGCCTACGGACATTTGGGCTATCCTGTCTTGCAAGCCGCCGATATTTTGCTTTACAAGGGCGAGATCGTGCCTGTCGGCGAAGACCAATTGCCACACATTGAAATCACCCGCGAACTGGCACGGCGCTTCAACGCGACGTATCCGAAGCCCGACGGAAACGGCGTCTTCCCCGAACCCGAAGGCAAAATAACAAAGTTCTCACGGCTGGTTGGGCTTGATGGCAAAGCGAAAATGTCGAAGTCGCTCGGCAATACGATTTTGCTCTCGTCGTCGCCCGATGAAGTGATGGCGAATATGCGCACCGCTGTTACCGACACGAACAAAGTCCGCAAAAACGACCCGGGCAATCCCGATGTATGCACGGTCTTTGCTTATCACAAAAAATTCACGCCTGAACACGAAACACTGCAAATCGACGCGGACTGCCGAAGCGGCGCCTTAGGCTGTGTGGAGTGTAAAAAACGCTGTGCGGCAAGCGTCTCAATGTTTCTCGACCCAATTTTGGAACGACGCGGGAAGCTCTCGCCGAAACAAGCAGAAGACGTGATGCTCGCAGGCGAGGCGCGTGCAAGAGACGTCGCCGAAGAAACAATGCGCGATGTGCGCGCCGTGATGAAGCTGGGGTAGGGATACGGATATCATTTGAAGATGAAGATGGATTCCTCGCTTCGCTCGGAATGACACCGTGGTAAAATCTACTCCTCTTCTAATGATTTTTGGTATTACTCTTCGGATTGCCGACCAAGATTGTATCGCTGACGCAATTCTTCTGCCACATTGGGCGCAATACCGTGCGAGACTTTTAAGCCGAAGCGCGTCTCCAAAAACTTCTCCATACTTATCCACTGGTCATTCATCTTGACCTGACCCGACCAAGCGCAGACGGTGATGATTTCCTCCAAGTCTTTGACTTTGTTCAGGGCGTCGCGCAGTTCTAAAATCAGGGCTTCTTTTTGCTGGTCGGCTTTTTTGCGCTCGGTAATGTCGCGCATAATTGCCATCATGCCAAGCGCTTTGCCGTGAAGCTCAATGAAACTGGTGGTAATCTCGACGAAAATCTCCCGACCATCTTTCGGCAAAAGGCATACTTCGCCGCGCCATGTTTTGTGTTCTTCTAAACTTTTGGCCGCCTCGAGCGCGTCGCCCTCGCGCAGCCAGCGAAAGTCGTAAAGCGACGAATAAGGCTGACCGACGGCGTCGGCAGCAGAAATGTTGAACAGTTGCTCGGCGGCATTGTTCCAATAGATAACTCGGTATTCAGTGTCGATGCCGACAATCACGTCTTTGACAATTGAAAGAGCAGCTGATTGAAATTGATGTAAATCGAGATGGTGCATTCAAAAACTATAAAATGTTTTAACGTTAAGGATTCAGGAAAGTGTTCTGCTTTAGGAGATTGAGGAAAGTAAAAGTGAAAAGGCGACTTTGTCAAGCCGCCTTTTTACCCACAGCAAGCGCCTGTGGGGGTAAGGCGCTCACCATACCTCCAAAACACAAATGTGCGTCTGGCGCAAATGTAAGAGTCGACCTACGATTTTTCTAATTTTTAAACGGCAATCGCCCGAAAATCCCTGTATTGACAAGGGTTTACGGGCGATAAGCCGTTAGACTCGAGCTAAACGCTTTTTTCGAAAACGATGTGATGCGCTCAACGCGACGCCAACGCCAAAGTGATGTTAAGGGCTAAACACCGCGATCATCCCTGAACAATGGATTGCGTCGCCGCGCTCGCAATCCATACACGCTTTGTCTGTCATTCCAATCGCCAGCGAGGAATCCAGTGCATGGATGCTTCACTTCGTTCAGCATGACAAAAGCGCTGTTTTTCGCAATGACAAAAGCGCTGTTTTTCGCAATGACAAAAGCGCTGTTTTTCGCAATGACAAGCGCTGTTCCATTCCACAATCGCTCACTCGACCAACAGTTGTCATTCCGAGCGTCAGCGAGGAATCCATTGACAGCGTGGATGCTTCACAGCGTTCAGAATGACACAACCACCGCTTTGATACACAACCCACCTATGACCAAATGGCGTAGATTAAAATTTTGTGAAGTATTTGCAAGTAAATCGGGCTTGAAATATCTTTACATCTCAAATCCTCGTCGCCTAACATTGTGTGCGACAATCGCAGTTCGCGGTCATACTTTTGTATCTGTCATTCTTTCCGAAGTTAAATACAGCGCATAGCGCACACATTAGGAACGCGTGAAACCTAAGAACGGGAAGTGTGCGCGCTCTAACAACATAAGGGCTTTAAGCAAAAAATTGTTCACGATAACTACGACCAATATGTCAAAACAGTCTATCGCAAAAAACCTGTCTGCTCTTTTGTTACTCTTTTCTATTGGCTTTGCCGAGGCGGCGGCTCAAAACCGATATTTTTACAGTTTCCAAACTGGAAACTGGAACACGGCAACGACATGGCGGTTCATCAACGCCCCAGTCGATCCTGGACGCGCGGCGGTGATAAGCAGCGGCGCAGCAGGTGTGCCAAACGCGGTCGGCGATTTCGTTCGCATTGGTGCAGGTCATATCATCACGCACAATGTCACCACAACGGTCAGCCAACTTATTGTGAATGATGATGCAGGTGGCGGCACGCACCGCTTCGACAACACGGGAAGAACTCTTACGATTAGCGGCAACCTGACGATTAACTCTGGCGGCGTCGTGGAAACGAATGCAAGCGCGGCATTGGGAGACAATGCATTAGACAACCACGCGCTTATCGTGACGGGAAATCTCAGCAATGCTGGCACATTGGACGGACGCGAAGCAGACGGGCCCTCTTTCGACAACATCAATATCACCATCGGTGGCAATCTTTCGGGCGCAGGCACCTTCGACCTCAATAACCTAACCTTCGATGGAACAACACAAAGCGTTTCTGTTACGGCTATCCAAATGGAAAACAATTTGACCGTAAATGACAACGCAGCTGTAACCATCTCCTCTGGAACGATTACTGTCGGAAATGTGGCGACCAACGTGGGAACGATTACGTTAAATACATCGGCTGCTGCGCCGCACGCAAGTTTGACGATTAACAGCGGCGCTGATGTGATTGTCAACGGCGATGTGAACAACGCTACGTTCGAGATGCAACAAGCCTCGTTGGTAACGGTTGATGGCGTGGGAAGCACTTTGACGATTGCGCCGAATGTGACAAATAATAATGACATTGCCAGAATATTTGCGGGCATTGACGCTGCCAACCAAACGACATTGACGGTAAGCAACGGCGGTGCGGTAACGATAGGCACAGGCACATTTGGAGATTTTATTGAGGCAGGAACGGCGAATACGTTTCAGAGCATCACGGTGTCGGGAACAGGGTCGACGCTGACCGCGAATGGGACAGGTGGCACGCTGGATGTTGAGAACCTGTCGGTAACAGGTGGCGCAACAGCCACATTCAGGAACAGCGTGTCGGCAGACGGATTGACAGTAACGGGGTCGACGCTCAACATCGGCACGACGACGGCGGGAACTTTGACGCTCAATGCAGTTACCGCGCACACGATGAGCGGAGCGTTCACTTGCCAGACGGAGGACTTGACGATTGCAGACGGAGCGTCGCTGACAGTGTCGACTGGAACTTTGACGGTTGGAACCATAGCAACGAACACAGGAACGATTGAATTAAATGCATCGACTGCTGCACCGCACGCAAGTTTGACGATTAACGGCGGCGCTGATGTGATTGTCAACGGTGTGGTCGACAACGCTACCTTTAACATGCGACAAGCGTCGTTGGTAACGGTGGATGGCGCGGGAAGCACCTTGACCATTGCGCCGAATGTGACGAATAATAATGACATTGCCAGAATATTTGCGGGCATTGACGCTGCTAACCAAACGACATTGACGGTAAGCAACGGCGGTGCGGTAACGATAGGCACAGGCACATTTGGAGATTTTATTGGGGCAGGAACGGCGAATACGTTTCAGAGCATCACGGTGTCGGGAACCGGGTCGACGCTGACCGCGAATGGAAATCAAAATGTGTTAGATATCGAGAGCATTACTGTAACGGGCGGCGCAACGGCGACGATTGCAAATGTCCTGACCGTTGATGGCAATTCAACTGTCAGCGGCGCTGGGAGCCAGTTGAACATTGCGACCGGGTTTACAACGACAACTGGAAATTTGTTCACCATCACGGGCGGTGCCGTTTTTACGATTGACGGCGGCGGCACTGTTAGAGTTGGGCAAAACCTCACCGATGTAACCGCCGGAAACCAAGTCCAGCTCACGAACTCGACGCTCAACATTGACGACGGAACAATGACGGTTGCTGGCGTGGCGACGAACCTGACGAGCGCAGCATTTGCGAACTTGTTTAATGTTGGCGGAAACAGTTTTCTGAACATCGGCGATAACGCGGGCGGCGCGGGCAGCGCAGTCTTGAACCTTGCGCCGAATCTTGCCGCGCAATTGCCCACGCCGGCAACGCGCAACTTGCTCGACCTCGACGGCACAGGCACGCCTACGGTGCGCGTCAGAACAGACGGACTCTTGCAGGTCGGCGGCGGGAACATTGGAAATGTTCGGCTTCAAGCGAACGGTGCATTATTCGAGAACACGGGTGGCACAATCAATATCACTGCGAGTATGCAGTTGAACAACGGCGGCACTCGATTCAATATGACCGGCGGCACGGCTAACATTGGCACATCGGCAAGTAACGGCGGCAACTCAATTGCTGTGCCTGGCAGCGTCGGCACCGGCACAGCGCGGGTGACGATAAGCGGCGGCACGGTCAATGTCGGCGATGGTAACACCAACCTCGGCAGTTTAAACCCAGCCGTAAACGGATTTGGCAACGGCGATAACACTCCTGCATTTGCTTCGGCGAACTTTATCAGCCTTGAACTCTCTGGAACTGCCGTTTTTAATCTCAATGGGCGGTTCTTTCTCAACGATGCTAACGCGCGGTTCATCATGTCTGGCAATGCGGCGTTCAACATCAATCCGACGGGCGACCAAGACCTAACAGGCGCACAGTCGGCATGCAACCTCAACAGAGGCATTGTGCAGATGTCGGGCGGAACGCTGACGATTGTAAACCCAACGCCCAATGCTGGCACGGGCGCAGCATTCCGCACATCGCCGTTAGGAGACCCTGGAGCAGGCGCGAACTTAACTGGTAGCACCACGGTCGCAAGCGTAGATGCTTGTTTTACGGTCAACGCTACAATTCGCTTCGGAGATGGGGTGTCTACGACCAGCGGCTCATCGGACGGCTTCGATGTAAACTTAGCACCGAGCCATACCTATCGTAACTTCACAGTGAATAACCCGAGTGGCTCAAATCGCTTTGTCTCGCTCTTTACCACGCCAGCCAACTCGACCATTAACCTCAACGACTTGACGCTGACGGCGGGCGAAATTCGCCAAGGACTTGCGGTCACGAGTCCAAGCACATTGGTAAGCGGAACGGGCGTGTTAACGCTGGGCGCAAACACGCTCTATAACATTCTCAGCACAGCGACAGGCTCCCCATTCCCGAATTTTGGCTCGATTGCTGCAAATTATGTGATAGACGTGCTTAACACGGTTGAGTATTCTGGCGCAGCCACAGGCGGTCAAACCATTACGATTCCAGCCTCTGGTGTTCAATTCGGCAGCCTGACTGTGTCGGGAAGTGGCACAAGAACAGTCTCGGCCGGCAACGCAGTGCGTCGCACTTTCAGACTAAGCGACGGCTTGGTCAATATCGGCGCGGGTAATTTGACCATGGTGGGCGGCTCGCGTGTGCTTCGGGCGGGAACAGACGCCGCTGGCATCATTCAAACAGGCAACACTTTCAACGCGGCAAGCGGCGACTACACCATCGAGTATCAAGGCGTGAACAAAACCACGCGTCCCGAAGAGTTTAGCGGCACAGGAAATAAATCATTGACCATCAATGTAACTGTAGGACAAACGGTTACGCTCGATGCCACACGCACGGCGGAAGCAACCCTTTCGCTCACGAGTGGCAATTTCAGCGACGGCGGGTTTATCTTGAATGTCGGCGGCAACGTGAACGGCACAGCAAACGGACAACACAACGGTACTTCGGGACGCATTCGCTTGAACGGCGCAGCGACGCAGCAGTTCTCTGGCACAGTAACTGTCCAAAACTTGGAGCTTAATAACTCCGCTGGTGCCACCTTGAGCAGTGGAGCGGCCGTAACCATCAACGGCGTTTATACGCCGACGGCAGGCATCTTTGACATCGGCGACCAACTGTTGACGTTTGGGTTAAGCGCGTCAGTGGCAGGAACACCCTCCGCGTCCAATATGATTCGGCTCTCTGGCACGCCCTCGGCGCTCGGCGTCCGAAAGGGCTATCAAGCCGGAACGGATTTCCTTTTCCCTGTCGGCGTTGGCACAAAATACACGCCTGCCCGAATCAACTTGATTGCGGCAACAGGAAGCGACTTTATAACCTTGAAGCCCATTAACGCTGAAGCGCCGACAAACTCGACAGCAAATGCGCTGCAATACCATTGGGTCGTGAGCGACGGCACAGGTTTAACGGTAACGCAGGCGACGCATTTTTACCAATATGTCTCGGCTGATGCGTCGGAAGGAGTAGAAACCTCCTATGTTCCCGGACGCAACGAGTTGAGTTTAACCAACTGGACGCTTGCAGGAACATCGGCAGATGTTCAAGAAAACACTGATGTCAACGGCAACCCAGCCATTGGATTTGGCAGGATTGTCTTCACGACCCAACCGTACATTGATGGCTACTTTACGGCAGGCGAAAGCCCGAAGTTCTCCAACGGCTCGATTGAAGCCTATTACAGCGTGCCAAGCGCAACTGGGGAATGGGGAAACCCTGGATCTTGGAGAATCGGCAGTTTTGCAGGCTCGCCTGCTGTTACACCGCCGGGCATCGACAATCCAGTTATCATCGGCAGCAATGGCACCATCACTGTGACGAATGCTGCTGCTACGACTGTTCCCAGCACGACAATTCAAGCGACGGGAACACTGACATTTCAGGGGACGGGCATGCCAACAACAAGTTTTGGCACGGTGAGCGGCGAGGGATTGCTTCGCATCACGACAGACGATAATCCGGCAGCGTTTCCCGTCGGAACATTTACATCGTTCTTGGGAACCACTGGCGGCACCGTCGAATATGGCGGCAGTTTTAGTTACACGCTGCCCGCAACTGTCTCAATCTACCGAAACCTGATTATCTCTGGTAGCGGCTCAACGAAAACCTTCGCAGATGTCGGTCTCTCCATTTCGGGAAATTTGACTGTTCAAGGTGGCGTTCTGGCGCAACTAAGCAGCACGACTGACGGCGATCTCTCGCTCTCTGGCGCAGCCGCCGGCGGCGGCAACCTGACCGTTACAGGCACCGGAAGCATCTTGCGCTTTATGAATAACAATGAACGAGCCGTCTTTGTCGCAAATGACGTAACGATTGGCGCTGACGCGACTTTTGACGTCGCAACCACTGGCACGCCTGTCGAGAACAGTCTGAATATCGGAAGCGCGACAGGCGGCAACCTGACAAACAACGGCACGTTTGATATGAGCGTCGGCGGCGGACGGCTTTGCAACGTAACCTTCACGGGCGCCAGCAATACCTCCATCACAGGAACTGGCGCAACAACGGACTTCAATCGCCTCATCGTTAACAAAGGCTCTTCGCAAGCGTTTAGCTTATTTGTGAATGCGCCGACCAATTTTACACTCTCTGCCACCAATGTCGGTCCTAACAAAGCACTCTCGCTGGTCAATGGCACCTTCCGCTACAACTACACAAGCGGAACGCTCGAGCTGAATGCTGGAAATGGTGACTTTGTTATTCCTGCGACTGCGGCTTTGCAAATTGACGCGGGAACAGTGCAAGTCAGTGCAACGAGCGGCGCCAACGACCTGCGCCTGAGAGGCGGGCTTATCATCAACGGCGGCACGGTCAATATCGGCACCGACCCCTCCGGCACGACGCAAAACAGCATCGTCTATGAAACGGCAACCGCAGCGCTGACCGTCAATGGCGGTACGCTAACTGTTGGAACGGGCATTCGGTCAAGCGGTGCAGGCACCGATGCGCTGAACTATACGCAGTCGGGCGGCACAGTTACCGTTGGTCGCTTCGCTGTTGAAAACGGCTTCGCCGTCTTTGGAATTACAGGCAACGCGGGCAGCCAATTCAATATGACTGGCGCTGGAGCAACGCTCAACATTGTGCGCGGTGGCAATACTGCAAACACGGTTGCCGACCTCGCCATCGGAAATGTGCCAAGCCCGACAACGCCCGCAGGCACAATTCAAATTTTTACGGGCGACACGCCTGCCACGCCAATTGGCGGCGCGCTTGGATTGATTTACAACATCAATTCCAACGTGCGCTTGCCTAATGTCAATGTCGGCAATGGCGGCACCATCAATTTCAATATAGGCTCGCAAAACGGTGGCGCGCCGCAATTCGGCAACATCAGAGGAAATTTGACGGTGAATCTGGGAGGAACAGGTCAGTTGCGCTTCTTCCGCATCAACGGTGCAACAAACCTAGATGTCGTTAATCCAATTGTCGGCGGCAACTTTGTCATCACAAACGGCGACGTGCGGTTCGGCAACACGACATCGGCGACCGTGTCTGGTAACTTTACGCAAAACGGCGGCGTGGTTACGCAAGGCACAACCAATTCAGCAAGCCTTTCTATCGGCGGCAATTTCCTGCAAACAGCAGGCACATTCAACACGGCGCTCAACACCACCTTCAATGGCACCACGACGCCGCAAACTATTCAACGCACTGGCGGCAGCCCAGCAACCTTGACGTTCATCAACTTTACGCTGAACAATACAGCGATTAGCGGAACTGTGCAACCGCTCTCGCCCATCAACATCACGGGCAACTGGACAACAACCGCAGGCACATTTGACGCCACGACCAATGCCCAAACCGTTACCTTCAACGGCACAGCGCCGCAAACCATCACCGGAACGACCGACTTTTACAACCTGACAATCGCAAATGCGTCAGGCGTTACGATGGTGAGTGGCACGCTCGGCATTCGCAATACGAATGGCTCTGGCGGCACGCTGACGCTGACCTCTGGTATCTTAGACATCGGCGCAAATCTGCTCATCATTCGCAACACCGATGCCACTGGCGTCATTGGCGGCACGCCGAGCGCATCGAACATGATTCGAACCAACGGTCTCGTGAGCGCGGCAGGCGTAACCAAAGTCTATGGCGGCACTCAATCCTTTACCTTCCCCATAGGAACGACGACCATCTATACACCTGCCACGATTAACGTAACCAACTTGGGAACGGGCGGCGCAGGCTCAATTACCGTCGCGCCCGTAACAGGTCAGCATCCGCAAGCGACAAGTGCCACAGGAAGAATCCTCTACTACTGGCGCACGACGCAAAGCGGCTTTGCAGAAGAAAGCACTGGCTTTTCGGTAACGCACACCTATACGGCAACTACTGCTGTATCGAATCTCGGAGGAACATTGGCGAACTATGTGGGCGCATTCTACATCGGCGCACCGACTTTCCAATGGAGATTCTTGCCGAATCCGCCCGGCACGCCCGACCCAAGTTCGTTTGACGAATCCAACTTCACCATTGGCGCGCCAACGGCAGCAACAACCAACCGCATTACAGGCGACTTCACTGCTGGCGAAGGCTTAGTTAACCCAATTGTCTATTACAGCGTCCGAAGCGGAAACTGGGATGTAGTTACAGGAGTCGGAATAACGACATGGTCAACTCACCCAGTTACAGAAACACCGCCCGGCTCGCTCCCCAATCCGGGAACGCCCGTTGTCATTCGCAACGGACACGAGGTGAATACCAACGGCAACAACAGACTCTCGGCAACGCTGACGTTCGATAGCAACCCCGGCGGCACGCTCGTCATCTCGAACAACTCGTCCGGACATAACTTTGGAACGGTTATCGTTAACTCAGTCAGCCCTGGCACGATTCGCTTCGACCAAAATGCATCATCAACGCCGAACTTCCCGACGGCAACATTTGACGTCTCGTTCCTCACTAACGGCACAATTGAGTATGGCGGAACCGGCACTTACACCATGCCGACTGGCGGCTCTGTTCCGGCTATCTATCCTAATTTGACATTCTCTGGTTCCGGCACGAAAACGACGGTTGCAACGTCGCTAAGCGGAAATTTAGCCATCAACGGCAGCGTTACGGTCGACCTGAACGCTTTGACATTGAACCGCACAGCTGTTGGCGGCACGATGTCAATGGCGGCTGGAACGACGCTACTGGTCGAAGGCGCGCCGAGCGGTGGAAATAACTTCCCTGCAAACTTCACGACCTACACGCTTGACCCGACCAGCACGGTCGTCTATGACCCCAATGCAGCCAACCAAACCATTGCCTCATTGGGCGGACAACCGTATGGAAACTTGACCATCGGCGCAGCGGGTGGCGCGCAAAACCGAACCCTGACTGGCGCAACGGTCGTCGCAGGAAATCTGACAATTATTAATAACAAGACGCTCATTACAGACAACTTCGATTTGACAATTGGCGGAAATTTATCGCTCAATGCTGCTGCTTCGGCAATCACGCCCGGCACATCCACGATTACTTTCAACGGCGCTGGTGCACAAAACTTTGCCAAAGCAGGTGGCGGGTCATTTACCTTCAATAACCTGACACTCAATAAACCAAGTGGCAGCGTCAATGTATCGATTTCAAACACCAGTATTACCGTTACAAACGCGCTCGCACTTACTGGCGGAACGTTGAACATCGGCGCGGCATCAGCGTCATCTCTAACGCTCAATGGCACTGTGAGCGGCTCAGGGCTCCTCTCTGGCACAACCGCTAATTCTGACCTTACGATTAACGGAACAGGTGCGCTTGGCACACTTACTTTCGCAGGCGGCGGACAGGGCTTACGTCGCTTTACCGTCAACAGAACAGCGTCGGGAACACTGACGCTCGGCTCAAACTTGACGGTCGGACAAGGCACGGGCGCCGATTCGCTCTATTTGCTCAACGGCGTCATTTTCACAGGCGCAAATACGCTGACGCTTGCCAACCAAGCGCAGTTCGGACACGGTAGCGCATCGGCATACATTGACGGAGAACTTGCAATTACCTACCCGACGGCTCTGGGTGTTGCGCGGTTCTTCCCAATTGCTGGCGCAGGAAACTATCGTCCCGTGAGCGTGAGTGGTAACTCAACAAGCGGCGCGGTCGTCGGAGTGCGAATGATTAACTCAACGCCGCCCGGATCGCCCGGCGCTGGCTTGAACAACATTTCCAGCGTGCGCTACTACCAGCTGACGCGGAGCGGTGTGATTGCAATTCCAAGAGTAACGCTGAGCTTCAATACGACCAGCAACGACGAAGGCGTAACGAATCCTTCGGGACTGCGGGTCGCCTCGACGATAGACAACCCACCGACAGGATCGAGCATTTGGCAAGCTGGCTCATCGCCCTCTGCGACGATTACAACATTTCCAGCAGGTTTCGCTTCGTCCGACATTGCATCGGTAGCGACAAATTCGCCTGTATTCGTAGTGCTGGCCAGCACCACAACCGATAACCCGCTCCCTGTTGAGCTGACGAGCTTTATTGTGCGACCAGTCGATGACGGCGTCTCGCTCAAATGGGAAACCGCTTCTGAAACCGACAACGCGGGCTTCATCTTGGAACGCGCAACTGTCAAAGACGGAGACTACACGGAAATTGCATCGTATCGAGACAATGAGTCCTTGCGCGGCTTAGGCACAAGCCCAACCGGCAAAACTTATGAGTATATCGATAAATCTCGTCTGGTTGCAGGTGCGACATATTTCTACAAACTCAAAGATGTGGATTTGCAAGGCAGAATCACTGAGCATGAGATTAAAGAAATCAAAATGCCAAACGAATACGCGCTGTCGCAAAACTATCCTAACCCGTTCAACCCAACGACGACCATTGAGTTCTCGCTCAATAAGTCAGGCATGACGCGGCTTGAAATTTACAACGTGCTTGGTCAGAAAGTCGCTACCGTTGTCAACAGCGAACTGGCAGCCGGCTCGTATCGCTACCAAGTCAATGCCTCTAATCTCGCGTCGGGCGTGTATTTCTACCGTCTCCAAAGCCGAGACTTCGTCGCCACCAAGAAAATGATGTTGGTGAAGTGATAAGCCGCAAACATATCAATGCCAAAAAAGCGCCTCTTTTGAGGCGCTTTTTTATTGAGAAACAGTGAAAGCGTGTGGTGTCATACGGATATAACTTGAAGCAGATAGGGGTTGTCATTCTGAATCGTGCAAAGCAGGATGAAGAATCCAAGCATAAAGATGGATTCCTCGCGTCGCTCGCAATGACAGCGTGGTAAAATCTACTCCTCTTCTCATTATTTTGGTGTCAGAACGACGCCGTGTAG
>Ga0272446_1000784_pt1 | contig 48295 bp, 46 predicted proteins | sample YNPCB0061_FD_194587 | JGI IMG/M metagenome (GOLD analysis project Ga0272446, IMG submission 194587) | Hot spring microbial mat communities from Yellowstone National Park, WY, United States - YNP-CB-006-1 | ecosystem: Environmental > Aquatic > Thermal springs > Hot (42-90C) > Sediment | place...
GGCGGCATGAGCCTCGGCGCCTTTCCCGCCCGCCGGATGCGCCGCAACCGGCGGGACGCGGCGACGCGCCGCCTCGTCGCGGAACACCGGCTTTCGGTGGACGACCTGATCTGGCCGGTGTTCGTGAAGGACGGCACGGGCGAGGAAGAGGTGGCGTCCATGCCAGGCGTTCTCCGCGTCGGGCTCGACCGCCTGGCCGCGCATGTGGAGGCGGGCGTCCGGCTCGGCATTCCCGCCATCGCCCTGTTCCCGGTGACGCCGCGCGAGCGCAAGGACGCCGACGGCACCGAGGCGCTGAACCCCGACAACCTGATGAACCGCGCCGCGCGTCTGCTCGCGCGCGAGTTTCCCGAAACCTTGCTGGTCGGCGACGTCGCGCTCGACCCCTACACCGACCACGGGCATGACGGGGTGATCCGCGACGGCTACGTGGCGAATGACGAGACGATCGCGATCCTCACGCGGCAGGCGGTGATCCAGGCTGAGGCCGGCATCGGCGTCATCGCGCCGTCGGACATGATGGACGGGCGGGTCGCCGCGATCCGCGCGGCGCTCGACGCCGCAGGCCTGATCCACACGCGGATCATGGCCTATTCCGCCAAATACGCCTCGGCCTTCTACGGGCCGTTCCGCGATGCGCTCGGCTCCTCCTCCGCGCTGACGGGCGACAAGAAGACCTACCAGATGGACCCCGCCAACACCGAGGAGGCGCTGCGCGAAGTGGCGCTCGACCTCGCGGAGGGCGCGGACATGGTGATGGTGAAGCCCGGCATGCCGTATCTCGACATCGTGCACCGGGTGAAGGAGCGCTTCGGCGTGCCGACCTTCGCCTACCAGGTCTCGGGCGAATACGCGATGATCGAGGCGGCGGCGCGGAACGGCTGGCTGGATGGCGAGCGGGCGATGATGGAAAGCCTGCTGGCCTTCAAGCGCGCGGGCGCGGATGGCGTGCTGACCTATTTCGCGCCGCGCGCGGCGGCGGTATTGACGGACCGGTGAGCACGTCGGCGCAGATCGCAGCCTGGCAGGCCGGGTTGCCGGCCCGGCTGTGCGCCGCCGCCGCCGCATGGTCGCTCACGCTCGGCGACCCGCTCTCCGAGGCGCCGACACGCCGCGTGATGGCGGCGAGGGGGCCGCGCGGCGAGCCGCTCGTCCTGAAATGCGCCCTTCCCGGACCGCCGATGGAGGCGGAGTGCCGCGCGCTCGCCGCCTTCGCCGGGCGCGGTGTTCCGCGGCTGCTGGCGCATGACCTCGCCGGCGGCCTTCTGCTGATGGAGCGGGCGTTGCCCGGGATGGTGCTGCAACGCCTCGCGCGGCGCGACGACGACGCGGCGACACGGGCAGCCAGCCTGCTGATCGCCGCCTTGCCCGTCCCGGCCCCGCCTGCCGGGCCCTTCGTGGCCGTGGCGAGTTGGCGCAGCACGCTCCATGACGCGCAGGGCAGACTCCCGGCACTACCGCTCGACCGCGCGGCGGGCTTGCTGGCGGACCTCGCCGCCGCCGGTGCGGAGGAGCAGCTGCTGCTGCACGGAGACCTCCACCACGACAACATCCTGAGCCGCGGCGAGGGCTGGTGCGCGATAGACCCGAAGGGCCTGATCGGCGAGCGGGCCGTGGAGGCGGCGCCCCTGCTGCGCCGCCACGCCGAGCCCCCGCAGCCCCGGCGGCGCGCCGCGGTCGTTGCCGAGATGACGGGGCTCGATCGGGGTCGCATCGCCGCCTGGGGGTATGCGGGAGCCGTCGTCGCTGCGGCGCGCAGCGCCGCGCGCGGGACGGATCCCGCGCGGATGCTGACGATCGCGGAGGCGCTGCTGCCGCTGCTCAGCCCGCGAGGAACCGGCTGACCATCGCCACCTGCCCCGCCTCCATCAGCGCCGGGGCGTGGCCGCAACCCGGTATGGTCTCCACCCGCACGCCCGGCTTCGCCGCCATGCGCGCCGCGGCGCCGGCCGGCAGGATGTCCGACGTCTCGCCGCGCAGCACCAGCATCGGCACCGTCAGCGCGTCCCACATGTCCCACAGCGCGATGTCGGCGGCGGCGCTCGCGGCGAAGGGCGCGCGGATCGCAGGATCGTAATGCGGCACGACGCGGCCCTGCGCTGTCATGCGGCCGGAAGTTTCGGCCAGGTGCCGCCACTGCTCCTCCGTCAGCGGGCCGAAGGGAGCGTAGGCCTTGCGGACATGCGCGGTCCATGCCGCCATGTCCGGGAAGGAGAGGTCGAGCGAGAGATAGGCCGCGATCCGCTGCAGCGCCGCCGCCGGCACGAAGGGCCCGACATCGTTCAGCACCATCCGCCGCGGCTGGGTGGCGGGCGTCGCGGCCAGCCCCATGCCGATCAGCCCCCCCATCGAGGTGCCGACCCAGTCGAAGGGCCGCCCCAGCGCCGCCAGCAGCTGCGCGCAGGCGGCCACATAGGTCGGCACGGCGTAGAGCGAGCCGTCCGGCAGCCAGCCGCTCTCCCCGCGCCCCGGCATGTCGGGGCAGAGCACCCGCCGCCCCTGCCCGGCCAGCGCCTGCGCCAGCGCGTCGAAATCGCGCCCCGTGCGCGTCAGGCCGTGGACGCAGAGGACGGGCTCGCCCGTCACCGGCCCCCATTCCACCCAGCGTATGGTCAGCGGCCCGAAGGGCAGCGCGACGCGGATCGCCCCGCGGCGGGGCTCAGACAAGGTTCTTCTCGCGCAGGTCCGCGATCTCTGCCTCGCTCAGCCCGGCGATGTCGCGCAGCACGGCATCGGTGTCGGCGCCGAGCGCGGGCGGCGGCAGGCGGTAGTCGGCCGGCGTCTCCGACAGGCGCACCGGGTTGGCGATCACCTTCACCGTGCCGGCCTGCGGGTGGGGCATCTCGATCACGCAGTTGCGCGCCGCCACCTGCGGGTCGGCGAACACCTGGGAGAGGCGGTTGATCGGGCCGCAGCCGATCTTCAGCCTCTCCAGCCGCGCGATCCATTCCGCGGTGCCGCGCGCCTTCAGCACGGGCGTCAGCGTCTCGGTCACCAGCGCGCGGTTCCGCACCCGCGCCGCGTTGGTGGCGAAGCGCGGGTCGGCAAGCAGATGCGCGAGCCCCTCCGCCTCGCAGAAGCGGGCGAAGGTCGGGTCGTTGCCGATGGACAGCACGATGTGGCCGTCGGCGGTGGCGAACACCTGGTAGGGCACGATGTTCGGGTGCTGGTTGCCGAGCCGCGGCGGATCCTCGCCGGTGGCGAGGTAGTTCATCCCCTGGTTTGCGAGCCACGCCACATGCGCATCCAGCATGCCGATGTCCACCTGCTGCCCGAGGCCCGTGCGTTCCCGGTGGCGCAGCGCGGCAAGGATGCCGATGCAGCCGTAGAGGCCGGCGAACAGGTCCGCGACCGGCACGCCGACCTTCTGCGGCAGGCCGTCCGGCTCGCCGGTCAGGCTCATCACCCCGCCCATCGCCTGGATCAGGCTGTCGTAGCCGGGCCGCGCGGCGTAGGGGCCGGTCTGCCCGAAGCCGGTGATGGAACAGTAGATCACCTGGGGGTGGCTGGCATGCACCTGTTCGTAGCCGAAGCCGTATTTCTCGAGCGTGCCGACCTTGAAGTTCTCGACCAGGATGTCGCAGCCATCCAGCAGCCGCCGCAGCACCGGCTGGCCCTCGGGCGCCGCGATGTCGAGCGTGACGCTCCGCTTGTTGCGGTTGGCGCCGACGAAATAGGCGCTTTCCGTCGTGCCGGGCATCATCGGCGGGGCGAAGCCGCGGGTGTCGTCGCCGGCGCCGGGGCGTTCGATCTTGATCACCTCGGCGCCGAGATCCCCCAGCATCTGCGTGCAGGTGGGGCCGGCGAGCACGCGCGTCAGGTCGAGCACGCGGAGGCCCTTCAGCGGGCCGGTCGGTTCGGTCATGCGGCAGAGCCCTGTCGGAACCCGGCTGCTGTAGGCGGGGCGCGGTGGGGCGGCAAGACGCGAGCCGGACCGATTCGCACCTTCCAGCCGGAACGATCCGGCGCTAGCGTCGTCGCGCTAGCGAAAGGGGCGCGCGAAGATGGCAAAAGGCGTGATCGTGAAGAAACCGGAAGGCACCACCCTCCAGCCGCGGCCAGCGAGCCTCGATGCGGCGCGGCAGGCGATCGAGCGCGGCGCGTCGCTGCGCCTCTCCCTGCTCGAGGCGCGGGTCGCGCTGCTGCAGGACATGCTGGAGCGCTACCTGGCCGACCCGTCGAAGGGCGCGGACATCCTCAAGGAGATCCGCAGCCTCAAGAAGTTCCTGGAAGCCGATGGCGGCGGCGGCGGCGATGCGCCGAAGCGGCCTATTCCGGCAGCCCCGAAGCGGCCAGCGAAGAAGCCAATCGGCTGAACTGCGCCTGGTACACCGGGTGGTCGGACAGCGCCCGGGTGCGGAACCAGGACAGCGTCACGGAAGGGTGCCGCTGGCGCAGGTCAGCGGCCAGCGCCCGCGCCGCCGCGTGCTGGCCCGACTCCCATAGCGCCGCGAGCAGATAGGCCAGACGCTCGGGCCTGGTCATGAAGGCGTCGTGCTCAAGGCCCTGGCGCAGCCGCGCCACACCATGGTCGCCCGCCTCGGTGTGCAGTTCGATCAGCCCCAGATAGGTGTTCCAGGTGCCGGCGAACAGCAGCGACGGCTCCGCCGCCAGGCTGGCGAGGATCGGGCCGGAGCCCTCCTCGCCGCGGCCGATCATCAGCAGCATGAAGCCGACATTGGCCCGCGCCGCATGGGCGCTCGGGTCCTGCGCGGCGACGCGGGCGTAGAACTCCAGCGCCTCGCCGTGGCGGCGCTGCAGGCGCAGCACCGCGGCCCGGAGGTTCAGCGCCGAGGAGGTGCCGGGCGCCGTCGCCTCCAGCCGTTCCGACAGCGCCGCGGCGGTGGCGAGGTCGGCGGCCGGGTTCAGGCTGTCCCCGGCGTTGATGGCGTTGGTGTAGGTGAAGCCGGCCTCGGCCATGGCGCGGACATTCGCGGGGTCGAGCGCGAGGGCGCGTTCGAACAGCGCCCGCGCGGCGAGCCGGCGCTGCTGCACCGGGCCGCTGCCGCGCATCACCTGGCGCCCCTCCTCGACCAGCGCCCGCGCCTGCTCCGCCGGGCTAGGCGCATCCGGCGCGGGGGCCGCGGCGAGCGCGGGGGGCGCCGGAGCGGCCGGGGGCGGCGAGGGCTGCGGCCACTGCGCCCAGAGGCTGCCGAGCCACAGCAGCGCCACCGCCAGCGCGGCGCCGCCGCCCGCCGCCAGCACCCAGAGCGGGGGACGGGCGGGCGGCGCCTCGGGCCGGGCGCCGGGGTCGGGCTGCGCCGCGTCGGCGCGCGGGGACGGCGCTGCCTGTGGCGCGTCGGCCGCCGGGGAGAGCGCGGCCGGCGGCACCTCGAAGCCCGCCGCGCCGCCGGCAGGCGCCGCGCCGGCAGGCGAGGCGGCGCCGGGCAGCGCCCCGGCCGCCGTCACATCCGCTTCCAGGATGTAGCCCCGCCGCGGCACGGTCCGCAGCAGCGCCGGGCCCTCCGCCCCCATCGCCCGCCGGAGTTCGCCGACGCATTGGGTGATGCTGTCGTCCGTGACGAACAGCCCGGGCCAGACGGCATCCAGGATCTCGGCGCGGGTGACGAGGCGCCTCGGGCGGCGCAGCAGCAGGGCGGCGAGGTCGGCGGTCTTGGGACGCAGCGCGGTGGCGTTGCCGGCCGGGTCGGTCAGCACGCCGCGGGCGCCGTCGAAGGCACAGCCGCCGAAGCGCAGCACCACCGATCCGCTCGCCCCGTCCATCCCGCACCCCGCCTGACGTTCTGGCACCGCACTATGTCGGTCGGCCCGCCGCGGCCGCAAGCGCGGCGCGGTTTCGGCGATCCTTCGGCGAGGTTTCGGCCCGGCTTCGGGACGCCGCGCGCCGGCCGCGCCGACCCTCCGTCCGCATCCGACGGAGGACCGACATGCACACCCTGGCGACCCCCCCGGCCGACCGCCCAGGCGGCGGCACCCCCGACCCGGCGCATGAGGATGCGCCGCCCGGCGCGGCCTCCCCCGACAGCCGCGCGCGTCTGCTCGCCGCCGTCGCGGCGCGCGACTGGGTCGCCGCCGAGGCCTGGTGCCGGCGGGAGAAGCACGCGCTGATCTTGTCCTGGCTCGGCCGTGCGCTCCGCGCCCTTGGCCGCTGAGTCGCGGCGCGGCCGCTCGGGCGGCGGGCCGGACGGCTGGGGGGCGGTGGCGGGGGCCTTCCTCGTCACCCTGGTCGGCTTCGGGGCGATCTACTCCTACGCCGCCTTCGCGGACGCCATCGCCGCCGAGTTCCGCGCGCCGCGCGGCTCGGTCGCCTTCGTCTACACCCTCTCGGCCGGGGGCGCGTTCTTCGTCTCGGCGCTGTCCGGGCGGCTGGCGGACCGGGTGGGCGCGCGGCCGCTCGCCGCCGCCGGGATGGTGCTGGTGGCGACCGGCTTCCTCGTCGCCGCCGCGGCCGGCAGCATGACCGAGGTGCTGCTGGGCTACGGGCTGCTGGTCGGGATCGGCGCCGGCGCGGCCTATGTGCCGGCGGTGGCGCTGGTGCAGCAGCGCTTCGTAGCCGAGCGCGGCGTCGCCTCGGGGCTTGCCGTCAGCGGCGTCGGGGTGGGCACGGCGCTGGTGCCGGCGCTCGGCGGCGCGCTGCTGGAGGCGGCCGGCTGGCGCGGCGGCTTCGTGGTGCTGGCGGCGGCGTCGCTTGTCGCCGGGCTTGCCGGGGCGGCGCTGCTGCGGCCGGTGGCGGCGGATGTGCCGGCGGCGATGGCGCCGGAGGCCTTGCCGCAGCGGCCGGGGCTGGCGCGGCTGTGGGCCGGGGTGTTCCTGATGTCGCTCGCCCCCGCCCTGCCCTTCGCCTTCCTGGCGGCGACGGCGCAGGAGGCAGGGCTGCCGCGCGCGGCGGCGCTGGCGCTGCTCGGCACGCTCGGCATCGGCACCATCGCCGGGCGCTTCCTGCTGGCGGCGCTGGGCGACCTGGCCGGGCGGCGGCGCGTCTTCCTCGGCTGCTGCGCGGCGATGGCGCTGTCCATGCTGGGCTGGGCCGGGGCGTCGGGCGAGGCGGAGCTGCACGGCTTCGCCCTGGCCTTCGGCCTCTTGCATGGCGGGATGGTGGCGCTGCTGCCCGCCTTCATCGCCGACCGCTTCGGGCCGGTTCGCATCGGCGGGGTGATCGGGCTGGTCTATACCGCGCGCGGGGCGGCGCTGGTGGCGGCGCCGGCGGGCTTCGCCGCCGGGCTCGGGCTGGCCGGCGGCGCGGCGCCGCCGCTGCTGCTCGCGGGCGCGCTCGGGCTGTGGGGGGCCTGGCTGCTGGCGCGGGAGCAGGAGGCGGAGCCCCGCCGGACGGGCTGAGGCGGCGGGCGCGGAGGCCGGGCGGGCGCCGCCCTCAGCCGGCCGCGAGCGCGGCCGACCAGGCCTCCGCCCGCTCCTCGGGCAGCAGATACCAGTCCCACATGGCCCGGTCGCAGACCTGCTCCCATTCGGCGAGCGCGCCGCAGCGCGCGCCGAACAGGTCGCCGATGACATAGCCTTGCGCCGCCGCCTCGTCGAACAGGCTGCGCCGCTCGAGGCCGAAGGCGGAGTAGCCGGGCCAGCCGTATTCGACCGTGATCCAGGGCCGCGCCGCGGCGATCAGGGCGCGGCCGCTTTTCAGAACGCCGATCTCGCCGCCCTCGACGTCGATCTTGAGGAAGGCGGGGCGGCCGAGGGCCGGGGCCAGGGAGTCGAGCGGCGCGATGCGCACGCGGATCCGCTCCGGCCGCACCAGATTCGGGCGGTTGTAGGGCTTCACGCGCAGCCCGCTCTCCTCGGGCGTGCCGCGGGCGTGGACGAACTCCGTCTGCCCCTCCGCCTCGCCGATCGCCGTCTCGTGCACCCGAACCCAGGCCGGAAGCCGGCGGGCGCGCAGCATCGCCAGCGCCTCGGGCAGCGGCTCGAAGGCGTGCACCGCGCCGCCCGGGCCGACGAGTTCGGCGAACACCGCCGCGTGCCGCCCGGAATGGGCGCCAATGTCGAGCACAGTGTCGCCAGGGCGGATCAGGCGCCGGTAGGTCATCTCCAGCATCCGTTCGTAATCGAGCGTCTGGGCGAGCGGGCCCGTCAGCCGCGCCACCAGATCGGCGTTGGTCACGAAACGCGAGGTCATGCGGCCCTCTCCGGACTGGGGTTGCGATCCTGCCCTGGCGGCGGGCGGCTCGCCAGCGGCCCCCCGTTCCCTCGCCCCGCCCGCGGGTCTATTCCTGGCGCGAGTCCCGGAGGAACCGCCATGGCCGACCACCCCGACACAGTCCCCGCCGATCCCTGCCTCGACCCCTTCGCGCTGGCCCGCGCGCTGTCTGGCCGGCATTTCGTCGGCGGCCGCTTCGTCCCGGCCGCCTCGGGCCGGACTTTCGCGGTGGTGAACCCGGCCACGGGCGCGGAGGTGGCGCGCGCGGCGGAAGGCGACGCGGCGGATGTGGCGGCCGCGGTCGAGGATGCGGCGCGGGCGCGGAAAGAGTGGGCGAAGATGCCGGCCCGCAAGCGCGGCGCGCTCGTCCACGCCTGCGCCGCCGCGCTGCGCCCGCACATCGAGGAGCTCGGGCGCCTCATCGCGCTCGAGACCGGCAAGGCGCTGCGCACCGAAAGCCGGGTGGAAGCCAATACCGTCGCCGACATCCTGGAGTTCTTCGGCGGCCTGGGCGGCGAGCTGAAGGGAGAGACGGTGCCCTTCGCACCCGATGTCCTGAGCCTGACGCTGCGCGAGCCGCTCGGCGTCGTCGGCGCCATCATCCCGTGGAACGTGCCGATGCTGCTGATGGCGCTCAAGGTCGCGCCCGCGCTGGTGGCCGGCAACAGCGTGGTGGTGAAGTCGGCCGAGGAGGCGCCGCTCGCCGTGCTGCGCATCTGCGAGATCATGAACCGCGTGCTGCCGCCCGGCGTGTTCAACATCCTCTCCGGCTTCGGGCCGGAATGCGGCGCGCCGCTCGTCGCCCATCCCCTGGTGCGGAAGGTCACCTTCACCGGCAGCGTCGAGACCGGGCGGATCGTCTACAGGACCGCGGCCGAGAAGCTGATCCCCGTCACCCTCGAGCTCGGCGGCAAGTCGCCGATGATCGTCTTCGCCGACTGCGACTTCGAGAAGACGGTGCAGGGCGCGCTCACCTCCATGCGCTTCACGCGCCAGGGCCAGTCCTGCACCGCGGCCAGCCGAATCTACGTCGAACGCCCGATCCTCGAGCGCTTCGTCGCCGAGATGAAGGCGGCGGTGGACCGGATGGTGATGGGCGATCCGCTCGACGAGAGGACCGACATCGGCACCATCATCAGCCAGGCGCAGTTCGAGAAGGTGCGCGCCTATATCGAGGAGGGCAAGGCGACGCCGGGCGCGACGGCGCATGTCTGCTCCGCCATGCCGTCCGACCCGGCGCTGCGGAAGGGCCTGTTCCTGCAGCCGGTGATCTTCACGGGACTGGACGCCTCGTCGCGGCTGGTGCGCGAGGAGATCTTCGGCCCCGTCACCGTCATCCAGCCCTTCGACACGCCGGAGGAGGTGCTGGCATGGGCGAACGACAGCGACTACGGCCTTGCCGCCTCCGTCTGGACCAACAACCTGAAGCTGGCGCTGGAGTTCAGCCACCGGCTGGAAGCCGGCCTCGTGCAGGTGAACCAGAACCTCGTCGTGCAGGCGAACCTGTCCTATGGCGGGGTGAAGAACTCGGGCCTCGGCAAGGAGGCCTCGCTCGAGGCGATGCTGGAGCACTTCACCCACAAGAAGACCATCATGATGAAGATGGGCTGAACGAGGCGCAGCGGCGGCCGCGCTCTGCCCTGCGCGGCCCAAATCCCGCCGCAGCGCGGGGGTATCGGGCGCCGGATGCCCCGCGCCCTTCCCTTCGCCGCCGCGGTCGCGGCCGCCGCCGCCCTGCTGCTGTGGCCGGCCTTGTTCAACGGCCACCCACTGATCTTCAGCGACAGCATGGATTTCCTGATGATGGCGCAGGAGCCACTGGCCCCGGGCGCCATACGCCCGCGCGGCTACCCCTGCGCGATCATGCCCTTCGTCGCGCTCGCCGGCTCCGCCTGGGCGGTTGTGGCGGCGCAGGCGGTGCTGACGGCGTGGCTGGCGCTGCGCGTCGTAGCACTGCTGTGGCCCGGTGTGGGCGCGGGAACGCTCTCCGCCGTTTCGCTGCTGCTCGCCGCGAGCAGCGCGCCCTGGGCCGCCTCCTATGTCATGGCCGACGCGCTGACGGCGCCGCTGGTGCTGGCGCTGCTGCTGCTGCTGCTGCCGGGCGCGGCGCGGGTGGAACGCGCGGTCGCGACGCTGGTGGTGCTGGCCGCGGCGGCGGCGCACACCACCCATCTGGCGATCCTCCTCGCCGCCTCCGGCACGCTGCTGCTGTGGCGCATCGCCGACCGCGCGGCGCCGTTCGGCTGGCTGCGGGCGGCGATGCCCGCGGCGCTTGCCGGGGCCGGCTTCGTCGCCTCGGCGCTCGGCACGCTGGCCGCGGACGGGCGCTTCGAATACGCCCGCGCCTCGCCGCAGTTCCTCGCCGCGCGGCTGGCGGGCGACGGTCTGCTGCAGGCGCATCTCGCGCGCATCTGCCCCGCGCCGGGCGTCACGCTCTGCGCCGATCTGCCGACGCTGCCCGACACCGCCGACGGCTTCCTGTGGGACCCGTCCTCGCCGCTGTGGCGGCGCGGCGACTTCTTCGCGCTGGAGGAGGAGCTGCGCCGCCTGAACCGCGCTGTGCTGGCGGAAACCTGGCCGGACTGGCTGCGCCGCTCGGCGTTGCGCGCGGTGGCGCAGGCCGTCACGCTGCGCGCCGGCGACGGGCTCGACCGCGACCTGGTGCGCGACTTCCAGCCCGCCTACGCGCGCATCATGGGCGAGGCGGCGGGGCGGGCGCTGGCGGCTTCGCGCCAATACGCCGAGGAGTTGCGGGACCACCCGGCCGCAGCGCTGGCGGGTGCGCTGAACGCCGGGGCGATGGCCGGCTGCGCCGGGCTTCTGCTGCTGTTCGGCGCGGCGTGGCGGCGGCGGCACCCGGCGCTGCTGCTCGCGCTGCTGCTCGTGTTCGTCGCGGCGGCGGCGAATGCGGCGGCGGTCGGGCTCGGCGGCTCGGTCCACGCCCGCTACCAGGCGAGGCTCGCCTGGCTGTTCGTGCTGCTCTTGCCGGTGGCGGCGGCGCTCGCGCCGAGGCGGCTCAGCGCCGCTTCATGATCCGCTGGCCGGAGGGGCGGTGCGCCGGCGCCTGGCCTTCCACCTTGTGGCGGAAGACGAGGCGGCCCTTGCCGAGATCATAGGGCGACATCTCGATCGTCACCCGGTCGCCCGCCAGCGTGCGGATGCGGTTCTTCTTCATCTTGCCGGCGGTGTAGGCGACGATCTCGTGCCCCGTGTCGAGCTGCACGCGGTAGCGCGCATCCGGCAGCGCCTCGAGGACGAGGCCTTCGAACTGGATCAGGTCTTCCTTCGACATGCTCTCTCTCCGTTGATCGTGCGATCAGCGCGGCGCGCGGCGGGGCCCCCTGGGCATGTCGGTGACATGCCCTGGGGAACCCCGGCGCCGCGTGGACAGGAAGCCGAGCCCGGCGAGCGAGGCGCCGGCGTCGGACGAGCCGCCGCGCGCATGCGCGGGGCGCGGGGCGTGTTCCTGCGGGCGTCGCGGGGCGTGGCTATGCGCCGGGCGCTGCGCGGGGTCCGCCGCGCGCGGATGGGCCACGCGGGCCGGGGGCTCCGCCACGCGGGGGCGGGCGGAATCGCGCGGGCGCTCGGCCTGAGGGCGGGGCGCGTCGCGGCCACGCGCCGGTTCCGACACCCGCTCGTGCCGAGCCCGCTCCGCCCGCAGCGGCGTCACGTGCTGCGGCGAACCCTGCCGCGGCCGTTGGCCGCGCTGCTGGCGCTGCAGGATCGGCCGCGGCGCGCCCGCCGGCTCGGTGCGGCGGTCGGTCGCCGGGATCTGCTGGCGGATCAGCTTCTCGATGTCGCGCAGGAACGGCACCTCGTCCCCGTCACAGAGCGAGATGGCGATGCCCTCCGCCCCCGCCCGCGCCGTGCGGCCGATGCGGTGGACATAGGCTTCCGGCACGTTCGGCAAATCGTAGTTCACCACATGCGACACGCCCGGCACGTCGATCCCGCGCGCGGCGATGTCGGTGGCGACCAGGATCGGCGCCTCGCCGTCGCGGAAGGCGGCGAGCGCGCGCTCGCGCTGCCCCTGGCTCTTGTTGCCGTGGATGGCGCCGGCGGCGATGCCGGTGCGCTCCAGGTCGCGCACCACCTTGTCGGCGCCGTGCTTGGTGCGGGTGAAGACCAGGACGCGGGAGGGCTTCTCCTCGGCCAGCAGCTCCACCAGCGCGCCGGGCTTCGCACCGCGGTCCACGTGGATGAGGCGCTGCGCCACGCGGTCGGCCGTCTTGGCCACCGGCGTGACGGCGACGCGCGCCGGCTCCCGCAGCATGTTGGCGGACAGCTCGGCGATCGCCTCGGGCATGGTGGCCGAGAACAGCAGCGTCTGCCGCTTCAGCGGCGTCTTGGCGATGATGCGCTTCACGTCGGGCAGGAAGCCCATGTCGAGCATCTGGTCCGCCTCGTCCAGCACCAGCGCCTCGACATGGTCGAGCCGCGCCAGGCCTTCGGACACGAGGTCGAGCAGCCGGCCCGGTGTCGCGATCAGCACGTCCACGCCGTTCGCGAGCGCCCGCACCTGCCGGTTCATAGACACGCCGCCGATGACGAGCGCCGTCGTCACCCGCAGGCGCTTGCCGTAGGTCCGGATGCTGTCCTCGATCTGGGCGGCGAGTTCGCGCGTCGGGCTCAGGATCAGGATGCGGGCGGTGCGGCGTTCCGGGCGGCGCGGCGCCTCGGCCAGCCGGTGCAGCAGCGGCAGCGAAAAGGCCGCCGTCTTGCCCGTGCCGGTCTGCGCGATGCCGACGATGTCGCGTCCCTGCATCGCCAGCGGGATGGTCTGGAGCTGGATCGGGGTCGGGGTGTCGTAGCCGGCCTCGCGGACGGCTGTCAGGATGGGTTCGGCCAGGCCGAAGCCGGAAAACTCGGTCATCATTCGCCTTTCGGGCGCCATGGCCGGCGCCCCGGCGAAGCACCGGGGAGGCGGCGGGGTTGTGCGAACACCCCGCGTGACAAGGGTTGTCTGCCAGAAACCGGGGGAGGCGCAAGCGCCTGAAGGGCGCCACTCACGCAGCCTGCAGCGCCCGACTCGCGGGCGCCCCGACCCCTTATTTATGGAGGGACCGGCCGGGCGGCGCAACTGCCGAGCCTCGCGCCCCGCGCGCGGCTGCCCTGCTAGGGACGGGCCCCGCCGCCGATCACCGCCCGGATCGCGAAGGAGGAGCGCAGCCGTGCCACCCCCGGCAGGCGGGACAGGCGTTCCTTGTGCAGGCGCTCGTACTCGGCGGCGCCGCCGGTCTCGACGCGCAGGACGTAGTCCGGATCGCCCGCCATCAGCAGGCAGTCGCGCACCTCCGGCACGCGGCGCACCGCGTCCTCGAAGCGGCGGAGATAGTCGTCGGACTGCCGCTCGAGCGTGATCTGCACCAGCACGATGGCCTGGCCCGGCGGCTGCGGCTCGTCCAGCAGCACGGTGTAGCCGCGGATCACCCCGCTCGATTCGAGCCGCCGCACCCGGCGCAGGCAGGCCGAGGGCGAGAGCCCCGCCGCCGCCGCCAGGGCCGCGTTCGTCATCCGCGCATCCTCGCGCAGCAGGCGGAGGATGCGGTCGTCCACCGGGTCGCACAGCATGGTGCAACATCCTGCGAATCGGCGGCAGATTCTGCTACCACCCCACCCTAGCGCGGCAGTCCCCGCCGCACAGCGGCGACAACCGCACGGCGGGGCCGCGCTACCATGGCAAAACACCGGCGGGGAGCGGACGGACGGCGATGCGGGTGGTGATCCTGGGTGCGGGCGTGGTCGGCGTGGCGACGGCCTGGCACTGCATGCGGGCGGGGCATGAGGTGACGGTGGTGGACCGGCAGCCGGGCGCGGGGCTCGAGACCTCCTTCGCCAATGCGGGGCAGCTGTCCTACGGCTACGCCTCGCCCTGGGCCGGGCCGGGCGTGCCGCTGAAGGCGCTGAAGTGGATGGCGATGAAGCACCGGCCGCTCGTGCTCTGGCCGCGGCCGGAGCCCGCGATGCTGCGCTGGCTGTGGCAGATGCTGTCCAACTGCAACGCCGAGTCCTACGCGCTCAACCGCGCGCGGATGCTGCGGCTGGCGGAATACAGCAAGCTCGCGCTCGCCTCGCTGCGGCAGGCGACCGGCATCGCCTATGACGGGCAGAGCCGCGGGACGCTGCAGGTGTTCCGCAAGCCGGAGCAGCTCGAGGCCGCGCAGCGCGACAGCGCCATCCTGACGACGGCCGGCATCGAGCACGAGATCCTGGACGCCGACGGCTGCATCGCCGCCGAGCCCGCGCTGGCGCTGGTGCGCGAGCGACTTGCCGGCGGCATGCGGATGCCGGGCGACGAGACGGGCGACGCGCATCTGTTCACGCAGCGCCTGGCCGCGCTCTGCGCCGAGGGCGGCGTCGCGTTCCGCTACGGCACCGCGGTCGCCGGCATCGCAACCGAGGGCGGGCGGGCGACCGGCGTCGTCACCGCGGCCGGCACCATCGCCGCCGATGCGGTGGTGGTCGCCGCCGGCAGCTACTCCACCGCGCTGCTGCGGTCGCTTGGCGTTTCCATCCCGGTCTATCCGGTGAAGGGCTATTCGCTGACCATCCCGGTCGAGGACGCCGCCGCCGCGCCGGTCTCGACGGTGATGGACGAGACCTACAAGGTCGGAATCACCCGGCTTGGCGAGCGCATCCGCGTCGGCGGCACGGCGGAACTCGCCGGCTTCTCGACGCGGCTGCGCGCGCCGCGCCGCGCGACCCTGGAAGCCGCCGTCTCCACCCTGTTCCCGAAGGGCGGCGATCCGGCGAAGGGCACGTTCTGGACCGGGCTGCGCCCGATGACGCCGGACGGCACCCCGATCGTCGGCCCCACCAGGGTGCTTGGCCTGTTCGTGAACACCGGCCACGGCACGCTCGGCTGGACGATGGCCGCGGGCTCGGGGCGGCTGATGGCGGACCTGGTGTCGGGCGCCCCGCCGGAGATCGAGGCGAGCGACCTCTCCGTCGCGCGCTACGCGGCCTGACCGCTACCCGGCGCGCGCGGCGGCCCGCCGCGCCGCCACCTGCGCCGCGACGACCACCGCGGCCAGGCCGATGCCGACCAGGTCGGTCAATCCGCCCGGCTGGATCAGCGACAGCGCCGCAACGAACAGCACCACCCGCTGCCACGCGCTCGCCGGCCCGTACAGCCACCCGTGCAGCGAGGCGGCCAGCAGCGTCGCGCCCAGGAAGGCCGACGCCGCCGCATGCAGGCTGTGCGTCAGCGGGCCGATCAGCAGCAGCGCGGGCTCATAGACGAACATGAAGGGCACGATGAAGCCGGCCGCGCCGATCTTCACCGCCGCCCAGCCGGAGGGCCAGAGATCGGATTTCGCCAGGCCGGCCGCGGCGAACACCGCGAGCGCGACGGGCGGCGTGATGGCCGACAGGATCGCGAAGTAGAAGGCGAACATGTGCGCCGCCGCCGGCTCGACGCCGAGGCGGATGATCGCCGGCACCAGCAGCGACACCATGACGATGTAGGCCGGCGTCGTCGGCATTCCCATGCCGAGGATGATGCCCGCCGCCATCGTCAGGAGCAGCGCGAGGAACAGGCTGGAGCCCGACACGTTCACGACGAGCTGCGTGAACACGATGCCGAGCCCGGTCAGCGCGATGATGCCGATGACGATGCCGGCGCAGGCGCAGGCCATGGCGACGCCGATCGCGCCCTTCGCGCCCTCGATCAGCGCGTCCACGAGGTTCGCCAGCGTCACGTGGCCGCGCGTGGTCGCCCGCAGGAAGGCGACCGGGAAGCAGAGCGCCGTGCCGACAAGCGCCGCATAGGGCGCGGAGTAGCCGAGCAGCAGCATGACGAGGATCGCCGCGACCGGCACGAAGAGGTGCCCGCTCTCGCCCAGCACGCGGCCGAGGCGCGGCACCTCCGCGGCGTCGAGCCCCCGCAGGCCGCTGCGCTTCGCCTCGAAATGCACGGCCATGAAGGTCGCGGCGTAGAACAGCACCGCCGGGATCAACGCCCAGGTGACGACGGTGAGGTAGGGGACGCCGGTGAACTCCGCCATCACGAAGGCCGCCGCCCCCATGATCGGCGGCATCAGCTGCCCGCCGGTGGACGCCACCGCCTCGACGCCGGCGGCGAAGGGCGGGCGGAAGCCGGCGCGCTTCATCAGCGGGATGGTCACCTGCCCCGTCACCATCACATTGGCAACCGCGCTGCCCGACACCGTGCCGAACAGCGAGGAGGACACCACCGCCACCTTGCCCGGCCCGCCCGCGCTCCGCCCCGTCAGCGCCATCGCGAACTCCATGAACAGGCGCCCCGTCCCGCTCCGCTCCATGAAGGCGCCGAACAGCACGAACACGACGACGAAGGAGGCGGAGACGGCAAGGGTGGAGCCGAAGATGCCCTCGGTGGTGAGGAAGGTCTGGTCCACCACCTGCAGCCACGTCACATGCGTGAACAGGAAGGTGTAGGCGAGGAAGGCGAGAGCGGTCAGCGGCAGCGCCCAGCCGATGGCCCGCCGCGTGCCCTCCAGCACCGCCAGCACCATGATCACCGCCATCACCTGGTCCCACGATGTCGGGTCGTCCACATAGACCATGCGGTTGACCAGGTAGTCGTAGTTCCAGAACAGGTAGGCGATCGGCAGCACGGACAGCGCCGCGAAGGCCCAGTCGCTGGCCGAGGGCAGCCCGTCCGCGCGGCGGAGCGGCCACCCCCCGATGGTGAGGAACACGAGCGCGAGCGCGAAGGCGAGATGGGTGGCGCGGAACACCACCGCCTCGGGCGGGCCGACGATGATGATCCACACATGCCAGAGCGACATGACGACGGCGAGCGCCGCCACCGCCGCGCGGATCAGCCGCGCGGCCCCGCCCTCGCGCGCCGCCGCCATCGCGTCACATCGCGCCGATCGAGCGGTAGTAGCGCGCCGCGCCCGGATGCAGCGGCACGCCGATGTCGGCGGCCATCTCCCGCGGCGTGGTGCGCGCGAGGTCGCGGTTCACCGACGCGAGGTCACGCAGGTTCCGGTGCAAGAGCTCGGTCATGCGGAACACCCGTTCCTCCGGCTGGTCGCAGCGGACGATCAGATGCGTCGCATAGCCGATGGTCGTCACGTCCTGGCCCACGCCCTGGTAGGTGTTGGCCGGGATCGTCACCCCGACATAGCCCGGGTTGATCCGCCGCATCGGTTCGAGCGAGTCGCGCAGGTCGAGCAGGGTGATGCGCCGCGCCGAGGCCAGATCCTGCACCGAGGAGGCCGGGATCGCGGTGCCGAGCGTGAACACCTGCGCCTGCCCGTCGCGCAGCATGGACACCGCGTCGTTGTAGGAGGCCTGGAACGACACGCGCATGTCCTGGTAGGACATGTTGTGCGCGCGCAGCCAATGCGCGGTGACGAGTTCCGCCGTGTTGCCGCGCGTCTGCACGACAAGCCCGCGCCCGCGCAGCTCGGCCACCGTGCGGATGTTGGCGTCCGCCAGCGCCACCACCTGGAAATACTGCGGGTAGAGCGAGGCGAGGTTGCAGACCTGCGTCGTCGGCCGCGGGAAGGGCGCGTTCCCCTGCACGCCGTCCACCGTCGAGATCGAGTTGCCGAAGCCGATCTCCGCCCGCCCTTCGTCGAGGCCGCGGACGTTCGCGATGCCGGCACCGGGCAGGTTCTGGATCGAGACGCCCTGGATGTTCTGTTCCCAGAGGTTCTTGAGCGCGCCGCCGAGCGGCACCCAGACTCCGCCCTGGGGCCCTGTCATGAAGCGGAGCGTCTGCGCCTCCGCGGGAAGCGCGGCGAAGGGCAGGCAGAACGCGGACGCGAGCAGCAGGCGACGCATGGATCTTCCCTCCCGTTGGTTTTTCCCGTGCCGATCCTGGCCGAGTGGCCGCGCCCCCGCAACCCGGGCGGCTGGCGCGCGCGAGGCGCCGCCCTATGCTCGGGCCATGGGTGCGGTGCTTCGGTGGATGGGGCGTGGCTGTCTCGGCGTGGCGGGGCTTCTCGTCCTGTTGCTGCTGGCCATGCTCGGCATCGGGGTCGTCACGCTGCCGGCGGCGCGGGAGCAGGCGGCGATCCCGGGCCTGTCCGCGCCGGTCGAGATCGGCCTCGACGCCCACGGCATCCCGCGGATCCGGGCGGCGTCCGAGGCCGATGCCGCCCGGGCGCTGGGCTGGCTGCACGCCCGCGACCGCATGTTCCAGATGGAGACGATGCGCCGCGGCGCCGCCGGGCGGCTCGCCGAGCTGCTGGGGCCGCCGATGCTGCGGCTCGACCGCTTCGCCCGCACCCTCGGCCTCGCGCAGCGCGCCGAGGCGGATCTGGCCGCGCTGCCGGCTGAGGCGCGCGCGATCCTCGACGCCTATGCCGAGGGCGTGAACGCCCGCATCGCCGCGCGCGGCCGCTGGATCGCGCCGGAGTTCGTGGCGCTCGGCGCGCCGGAGCCGTGGCGGGCCGCCGACAGCCTGCTCTGGGGCAAGGCGATGGGGCTGTGGCTGTCCGGCAACTGGCAGGACGAGCTGCAACGCGCGCGGCTTGCGCCCCATCTGTCCCCGGAACGCCTGGCCGAGCTGTGGCCCGAGGACCGCAGCGCCGGGCGGCCGGATGGCGTGGCGCTGGACGCGGCGCGGGCGGAACGCATCCTTGCCGCGCTGCCCCGCTTCCCGGACGACGCGCCGCTGCCGCCCTCGGCGTCGAACGCCTGGGCGCTGGCGCCGGGGCGCTCGGCCTCGGGCGGCGCGCTGCTGGCGTCCGACCCGCATCTCGGCTTCCAGGCGCCGATCCTCTGGTATCTCGCCCGCATCGAGCTGCCGGGCGGGCGCTTCCTCGCCGGCGCCACGGCGCCCGGCGTGCCGATGCTGGTGATCGGCCGCAACGAGAGCATCGCCTGGGGCTTCACCACCACCCACGCCGACACGCAGGACGTGGTGGTGGAACGGCTCGCAGGCGCGGACGCCTACGAGACGGAAGCCGGCCCGCGCCCCTTCGCGCAGCGCGAGGAACGCATCCGCGTGCTGTTCGGCGGCGAGGAGACGCTCCCCGTGCGCGAGACGCGGCACGGCCCGGTGATCAGCGACCTCGGCGACGCCGCGCCGCAGGGCACGGTGGTTGCGGTCGCGATGGCGAACCTGCTGCCGGGCGACACCGCCGCCGCCGGGCTGCTGGCGCTGAACCGCGCGCGGAACCTCGCCGGCGCGCGCGCCGCGGCGGCGCTGATCTCCTCGCCCTCGCAGAACCTGGTCGTCGCCGACCGGACGGGCGCGATCGGCCTGTTCGTCACCGGCCGCATCCCGGATCGGCGCGCGGGCGACGGGTCGTTTCCCGTCGCCGGCCATGCCGGGCCGGCTTGGCGCGGCCTGCTGCCCTTCGACGCGCTGCCGCATGTCGAGCGCCCGGCGAGTGGCATGGTCGTGAACGCCAACAACCGCGTCTCGCCGCCAGGCCACCCGGCCTTCCTCGGCCGCGACTGGCATGGCGACTGGCGCTTCCGCCGCATCCTCGAGCGGCTGCCCGGCGCCGACACCGCCGAGGCGCAGGCGGCGATCCAGACCGATGCGGTCAGCCTTCTGGCGCGCGAGACGCTGCCGCTGCTGCGCCGCATCCCGCGCCCAGGCGGCCTTGCCGGAACCGCCCATGACCTGCTGCAAGGCTGGGACGGCGAGATGTCGCCCGCCCTGCCGCAGCCGCTGATCTTCCACGCCTGGCTCTCCGCCGCCGGGCGCGCGGCGCTGGCGGCGGGCGGCGTGCCGGAGGGCGCAGCCGAGGCGCGGCCCGAGTTCCTCCGCCACGTCTTCGCGGAGGGCAACGGCGCGGCCTGGTGCGGCGAGCCGGGCTGCGAGGCGCTGGCCGCCCGCGCCTTCGCCGACGGCATCGCGGCGCTCGCCGCCCGCTTCGGCGACGATCCGGCGCGCTGGCGCTGGGGCGACGCCCACCGCGCCCGCTTCGCCCACCCGCTGCTGCGTTTCGCCCCCTGGCTGCTCGGCGCCGACATCGCCACCCCGGGCGACGGCCAGACGGTGAACCGCGGCGGCATGGCGGCCGATTTCTCCCACGTCCACGGCGCCGGGCTGCGGCTGGTGGCCGATCTCGCCTCGCCGGACGGGCTCTTCGCCATCATCGCCACCGGCCAATCCGGCCACCCGCTGTCGCGGCACTGGATGGATCTGACCGCCACTTGGGCAGCGGGCGGCATGCTGCGCATCGGCGCGGCGGCGGAGGCCGAGGCGGGGCGCATCACCCTCACCCCCGCGCGCTGACCCCCTTGCGGCGCGGCCGCCGCCGCCGACATGATCGGGCGCGATGCACCGCCACGCCAAGCGCCCCCAGTTCTTCTACACCACCGCCGCCCTGCCCTGCCCCTATGTCGCGGGGCGGACGGAGCGGAAACTCGTCACCGAACTCGGCGGGCCGGAGGCGGAGGCGCAGCACGACCGCCTCTCCCGCGCCGGCTTCCGCCGCAGCCACAACATCGCCTACGCGCCGGTCTGCCCCGGCTGCCAGTCCTGCGTGCCGATCCGCATCCTGGCCGACCGCTTCCGGCCCGACCGCACGCAGCGGAAACTGCAGCGCCTCAACGCCGACCTCGCGGCAAAGGAGACGCCGGCGCGCGCGACGGCCGAGCAGTTCACCCTGTTCCAGCGCTACCAGCAGGCCCGCCACGGCGACGGCGACATGGCGGCGATGGGCTTCTACGACTACCGCGCGATGGTGGAGGACACGCCGATCACCACGGCGCTGGTCGAGTTCCGCGAGCCCTCCGGACGGCTCGTCGCCTGCTGCCTGACGGATTGGCTGAGCGACGGGCTGTCCGCGGTCTATTCCTTCTACGATCCGGACCAGCCGCGGCGATCGCTCGGCACCGCCGCCATCCTGTGGCTGGTCGCGCGCGCGCGGCTGGCCGGCATGCCCTATGTCTATCTCGGCTACTGGGTGCCGGAGAGCCGCAAGATGGCCTACAAGGCGCGCTTCACGCCGTCCGAGGTGCTCGTCGGCGGGATCTGGCGGCCGGTGGCCGAGCATTCCGGGGCGCAAGGCTGCGCCGCGCTGGTGCCGGAAAGCGTCGGCTGACGCCCTCTTGCGCGGGGCCGCCCGCGCTGGCATTGATCGCGTGTCATTGAGGGGGAGCCCATCCCGGGCTGAGAGGCGCGCAAGCGCGACCCCTTGAACCTGATCCGGTTCGGACCGGCGTAGGGATCAATGCACCATCGCGCGCCCGCGCTCGACATCGCGATTCCAGGTCTCGCCTTCGATGGGCGGCAGGTGCTGGGGCCGCTGCGCGTCGTGCTGCCGGCCGGGCGCTGCACGGCGCTGCTCGGGCCGTCTGGCGTCGGGAAATCCACCCTGTTGCGGCTGGTCGCGGGGCTGATCGCGCCGCCTGACGGCACGCGGATCGCGGCGGGTGATGGCGCGCCGCTCGCCGGGCGCATGGCCTGGATGGCGCAGCAGGACCTGCTGCTGCCCTGGCTGCGGCTGCGGGAGAACGTGCTGCTCGGCGCGCGGCTGCGCGGGCAACGCGCGGATGTCGCGCGGGCCGATGCGTTGATCGCGGATGTGGGCCTGGCCGGGCGCGAGCGCGCGTGGCCGTCGGAGCTGTCCGGCGGCATGCGGCAGCGCGCAGCACTCGCCCGCACGCTGATGGAGGACCGGCCCGTCGTGTTGATGGACGAGCCGTTCTCGGCCGTGGACGCACCGACCCGCCACCGGTTGCAGGACCTGGCCGCGCGGCTGCTCGCCGGCCGCACCGTCCTGCTCGTCACGCATGATCCGCTGGAGGCGATGCGGCTTGCCCACAAGGTGCTGGTGCTGCGCGGCGCGCCCGCCACCGCCGGGGAAATCGCCGTGCCCGGCGCCGCGCCGCCGCGCGATACGCGCGAGGCGTCGGTGATGTCGGCGGCTGCCGCGCTGCTGGAAAGCCTCGCAGCATGAACGGCGCGATCTCCCGTGGCCTGGTGGTGACGGCGGGGCTGATCCTGCTGTGGCAGGCCTTCGTCTGGATCACCGACGTCCCGCCCTTCCTGCTTCCCTCGCCTGGCCGCGTCGCTGCGGTGCTGTGGGAGCGTGGCGACATCATCGCGGGCCACGCGGCGGTGACGCTGTCGCAGATCCTGGGCGGGCTGCTGCTCGGCGCCTGTGCGGGCGTGCTGGCGGCCCTGCTGCTCGCCGCCTTCGCGCCGGCGCGGCGCTGGCTTCTGCCGGTGCTGCTGGTGTCGCAGGCGATTCCGGTCTTCGCCATCGCGCCGCTGCTGACGCTGTGGCTCGGCTTCGGCATGGCGAGCAAGGTGGCGATGGCGGCGATCATCATCTTCTTCCCGGTCGCGTCCGCCTTCCTGGACGGGCTGCGCCGCACCGATCCGGGCTGGCTGGATCTGGCGCGCAGCATGGGCGCGGCGCGCGGCGCGATCCTGTTCCGGCTGCGCGTGCCGGCCGCGCTGCCGGCGCTGGCCTCGGGGCTTCGCGTCGCCACGGCCGTCGCGCCGATCGGCGCGGTGGTCGGCGAATGGGTCGGCGCCAGCGCGGGGCTCGGCTTCCTGATGCTGCACGCCAACGCCCGCAGCCAGGCGGATGTGATGTTCGCCGCACTCGCGGTGCTCGCCGCCATCGCCCTCGCCCTCTGGTTCGCGGTGGACGCCCTGCTGCGCGCCGCCATCCCGTGGAGCCGCGAAACCTTCCCCGACGAGGAGACGACACCATGACCGAGATTCCGCGCCGCGCCCTGCCCGCCGTCGCGTCCCTGCTGCTGCCCGCCGCCGCGGCGGCGCAGGCGCCGGGGCGCCTCACCCTCCTGCTCGACTGGTTCGTGAACCCGGACCACGCGCCGATCATCGTCGCCGAGGAAGCCGGCATCTTCCGCGCCGCAGGGCTCGAGGTGCGGGTGGTGGCGCCGGCCGACCCGAACGATCCGCCGCGGCTGGTCGCCGCGCGGCAGGCCGACATTGGCGTGTACTACCAGAAGAACCTGCATCTGGCGGTGGACCAGGGGCTGCCGCTGCTGCGCATCGGCACCCTCGTCGGCACGCCGCTGTCCACCGTGACGGTGCTGCGCGACGGGCCGGTCCGCACCCCGGCCGACCTGCACGGCCGCACCATCGGCTATTCGGTCGCGGGGTTCGAGGAAGTGATCCTGAACGCCATGCTGGCGCCGCATGGCATAAGCGTGCGCGACGTGCGGCTCGTCGCCGTGAACTTCGCGCTCTCCTCCGCGCTGATGTCGGGCCAGGTGGATGCGATCATCGGCGGCTTCCGCAACTTCGAACTGCACCAGCTCGACATCGAGGGCCGCCCCGGCCGCGCCTTCTACCCCGAGCAGCACGGGCTGCCGATCTACGACGAGCTGATCTACGTCGCCCACCGCGACCGCGCGCGCGACCCGCTGATCCGCCGCTTCCTCGACGCGATCGAGACGGCGACGGCCTTCCTCGTCAACAACCCGGAGGAGTCCTGGCGCATGTTCATCGCCGGCCCGCGGCGCGAGCTGGACAATGAACTGAACCGCCGCGCCTGGGGCAGCACGCTGACGCGCTTCGCGCATTCGCCTGCGGCGCTCGACCAGAACCGCTACGCGCGCTTCGCCCGCTTCCTGCACGAGCGGCGGATGATCCGCAGCGTGCCGGCGCTGTCGTCCTATGCGATTGAGGTGCCGCCGGCGGCGTGACGCCCCTCAGCCGCTGAACGGACGGCCCTTCGGCAAGCCATGCGGCGGCGCCTTCCCGGCGCCGGCGCGGTTGCCGCGCCAGGGCGTGAGATCGGTCTCGGTGCGGGTGCGCCCGCCCTGCCTCCAGCTGAGGCCGTCGGCCTTGCGGAACACCGTCACGTCGGCCATGCCGCCGTCGCGGTAGCCCTGCAGCACAACGCCGCGGCCGCGCGCCATCTCCGGCACCTGCTCCAGCGGGAACACCAGCAGCTTGCGGTTCTCGCCGAGGGCCGCCACCATGTCGCCCTCGGCCGCGATGCAGGCGATCGCGCGCAGCGGCGGCTCCACCAGCAGCACCTGCTTGCCGGTGCGCTTCTCGGCGAGGAGCGAGTCGGCCGCGGCAAGGAAGCCCCGCCCGTCGCTCGACGCCAGCAGGAATCGCTGGCCCTCGCGCGCGACGAACAGCGCGATCGGCTCGTCGTCGGGCGCGAGGTCGAGCAGCATCCGCACCGGCTGCCCGTCGCCGCGCCCGCGCGGGATGGCATCGGCCTTCAGCGTGTAGGCGCGGCCGTTGGAGGCGAACAGCGTCAGCCGGTCCAGCGTGTCGCAGCGGACGAGGAAGCGCGGCCCGTCGCCTTCCTTGAAGCGGAGTTCCGCGTCGTCCGGCAGATGGCCCTTCTGCGCGCGGATCCAGCCCTTTCCGGAGAGGATGACGGTGATCGGCTCACGCTCGACGAAGGCGCTCTCGTCGAGCGCGACCGGCGCGGGCGCGGCCTCGACCGAGGTGCGCCGCGCATCGCCGTGCTTCGCCGCCGCCGCCTCGATGTCCTCGGCGATCCTCGCCCAGCGCGCCCGCTCGTCCTTCAGCAGCGCCTGCAGGCCCTTGCGCTCGGCGGAGAGGCGCTTGTGCTCGCGCCGGATCTCCATCTCCTCGAGCTTGCGCAAGGAGCGCAGCCGCATGTCGAGGATCGCGTCCGCCTGCACCGCCGTCAGGGTGAACGCCGTGATCAGCGCCTCCTTCGGCTTCTCCTCCTCGCGGACGATGCGGATGACCTCGTCGAGGTTGAGATAGACGATCAGGAAGCCATCGAGGATCTCGAGCCGCTTCTCGACCTGTGAGAGGCGGTGCGTGGAGGTCCGCACCAGAACCTCGTGCCGGTGGTCGAGCCAGGCGCGCAGCACGTCGCGCAGGCCCATGACGCGCGGCGTGCGGTCGGCCTCCAGCACGTTCATGTTCAGCGGGAAGCGGGTTTCCAGCGCCGTCGTGCGGAACAGGCTCTCCATCAGCACCGCGGGCTCGACGCTGCGGGATTTCGGCTCCAGCACGAGGCGCACCTTGTCGGTGCTCTCGTCGCGCAGGTCGCCGAGCAGCGGCAGCTTCTTCTGCTCGAGCGCCTCGGCGATCTCTCCGATCAGCCGCGATTTCTGCACCTGGTAGGGGATCTCGGTGACGATGATCGAGAAGCCGCCGCCCTTCTGCCGCTCCACCTCCCAGCGCGCGCGCAGGCGGAAGCCGCCGCGGCCGGTTTCATAGGCCGCGGCGATGGCCTCCGGCGGCTCGACCAGCACGCCGCCCGTCGGGAAATCCGGCCCCGGCACATGCGCGAGCAGCTCCTTCGCGCTCGCCTCGGGGTGGCGTATCAGGTGCAGCGCGGCGCGGCAGAGCTCTCCCACATTGTGCGGCGGGATGGAGGTCGCCATGCCCACCGCGATGCCCGCGCTGCCGTTCGCCAGCAGGTTCGGCACCGCGGCGGGCAGCACGACCGGCTCGCGGTCCTCGCCGTCATAGGTGGCGCGGAAATCCACCGCATCAGCGTCGAGCCCGTCGAGCAGCGCGACGGCAAAGGGCGTGAGGCGCGCTTCGGTGTAGCGCATCGCCGCCGCGTTATCGCCGTCGATGTTGCCGAAATTCCCCTGGCCTTCCACCAGCGGGTAGCGCGCGGCGAAATCCTGCGCCAGCCGCACCAGCGCCTCATACACCGAGGCGTCGCCGTGCGGATGGTATTTGCCGATCACGTCGCCGACGACGCGCGCGCATTTCTTGAAGCCGCCCTCGGGGTCCAGCTTCAGCTGCTGCATCGCCCACAGCACGCGGCGGTGCACGGGCTTCAGCCCGTCGCGCACATCGGGCAGCGAGCGCGCGGTGATGGTGGACAGCGCATAGGCCAGGTAGCGCTGCGAGAGCGCCTCGGTCAGCCTGGTGTCGCGGATCTCGCCGCCTTCGGTCTCGGTCGCCATGCTGCGATTCGCGGTCCGGATGTGTTCAGGGCGTGCGGTAGCAGAGCCCGCCCCCGCCCGTCATCCCCCGCCCTCGACGATGGCGGCCAGCCGGTCCTGCAGCCGCTGCCGCGCATCGGGCAGCGGTCGGTGGGTGGCGCCGAACAGGTGCTTGTCGAGGAAATGCCCGGTCAGGCGCAGCCCGGCCAGCCAGTCCTGCGGCTCGCCCTGCTCGCCCTCATGCAGCAGGAAAGGCGGCAGCAGCAGCAGGCGGTCCAGGTAGTGGATCGCCGCCCGCATCGAGACGGCGCGGCCCGATCTCGGCGAGACATGCGTGAGATCCTGGGTGTCCCCCGTCGCGGCGCAGGCGGAGAGGTCGAGGCCGTAGCCGAGATCGGCGAGCAGCAGCGCCTCCCACCGCACGAGGTCGGCGAACACCTCCTCCGGCCCCTGCCCCAGCCGCGCGAGGATGGAGACAAGTCCCTTGAACACCGCCGGATGCGCCTCGCGCTCCGGCAGCGCGGCCTCGGCCAGGGCGGTGGCCGAAGACAGCAGGGCGAGCGCCAGCGGATCCTCCATCGCCAGCGCCGCCGTCGCGTGGACGAGATCGCCCGACAGCGCGCCGAGCTGCTCCGGCAGCCGCGCGAGCCAGCGCGCCTCGATGAGGTTCCCCGGCTGCCACACGGCCGCCTGGGCGCGCGAGGCGCCGCCCTTGGCGAGACCCGCGTGGCGGCCATACGCCTCGGTCAGCAGCGTGACGAGCGCCGCGCCCTCGCCATGCGGGCGGGCGGAGAGCACGACGGCAGGCGCCTGCCACTCGACCGACATGGCGGGCTACTCGAGATCCTCGAGCCCGAGCGCGCGGAGGCGCCCGCGCTCCTCGTCCCAGCCCGGGCGGTCCTTCACGTTGAGGAACAGGTGCACGGGGCGTTCCAGCAGCGCCGTCAGTTCCGCGCGCGCGCGGCGGCCGATCTCCTTGATCTTCGCGCCCTTGTCACCGATCAGGATGGCCTTCTGGCTGGGGCGGGAGACGTAGATCGTGCAGTCCACCCGCACGCTGCCGTCCTCGCGTTCCTGCCAGGATTCCGTCTCGACGCTCGCGTGGTGGGGCACCTCCTCATGCGTCAGGCGCAGGATCTGCTCGCGCACGATCTCGGCCGCCAGCATGCGGTCCGGCAGGTCGGAGAGTTCGTCCTCGGGGAACAGGTGCGGGCCCTCGGGCATCGCCTCTGCCAGGCGGTCGAACAGGCGGTCCACGCCGTCGCCCGTCTCCGCGCTGATCATGAAGGTCTCGGCGAAGGGGGCCAGCGCCGCGAGCTCGGCCGTCAGCGGCAGCAGCCGGTCCCGCGGGATCAGGTCGATCTTGTTCAGCACCAGCCACAGCGGCACGCGGCTGCCCGCCAGGCGCCCGGCGATCTCGCGCACCGCCTCCGTCAGCCCGGCGCGGGCATCCACGACAAGGCACGCCAGGTCGGCGTCCTGCGCCCCGCCCCAGGCGGCGGCGACCATCGCGCGGTCCAGCCGCCGGCGCGGACGGAAGATGCCGGGCGTGTCCGTCAGGATGATCTGCGTCTCGCCCCGCATCACCACGGCGCGGATGCGGAAGCGTGTCGTCTGCGGCTTCGGCGAGACGATCGTCACCTTGGCGCCCGTCAGCCGGTTCACCAGCGTGGATTTGCCGGCGTTCGGCGCGCCGAGCACGGCGACGATGCCGCAGCGGGTGGTCATCGTTCCACCTCCGCCAGCCACGCCTCGGCGGCCGCCTGCTGCGCGGCCTGCTTGCTCTCGCCGCTCGCCCGGGCGGCGCGGCCCTCGGCCACCACCTCGATCGTGAACAGCGGCCGGTGGTCCGGGCCTTCCGCCGACAGCACGCGGTATTCCGGCAGCGGCTGGCCGCGGCCGAGCAGGTATTCCTGCAGACGCGACTTGGCGTTGACGGGCGGCGTCGGGTCGGCCGCGATGCGCGCGGCCCATTCGGCGCGCACGAAGCGCCGCGCCGCCTCCAGCCCGCCGTCGAGGTAGAGCGCGCCGATAAGCGCCTCGGTCGCATCGGCCAGCACGTTCTGCCCTTCGCGCAGGCCCGTCTTGCCGGCCGCCTTCGGCACCCGCAGCGCCTGGCCGATGCCGATCGCCTCGCCCACCTCCGCCAGCACCGGCGCCGACACGAGCACCGACAGCCGCCGCCCGAGCGCGCCCTCGCGCTCCTTCGGGAAGCGCTCGGTGAGCCACTCGGCGATCAAGAGGCCGAGCACGCGGTCGCCGAGGAACTCGAGCCTCTCGTTGGAGGCAAGCCCGCCGCGCCCGGTCGCCGAGCGGTGGGTCAGCGCGCGCTCCAGCAGCGCGGGGTCGCGGAAGGCGTGGCCGATGCGGGCGGCCAGCGCCGCCTCCGTCATCGCACCCCCATCAGCAGCCGGTTCCAGCGTATGGCGAAGGGCCAGGTCCAGGGCTGCCACCACACCGCCGTCTCGTCCACCGAGAAGAAGATGATCTCGGCCCGCCCCAGCAGGTTCTCGAGCGGCACGAAGCCGACCACGCCCATCGCCCGCGAATCGAGGCTGTTGTCGCGGTTGTCGCCCATCACGAACACATGGCCGGGCGGCACCAGGAACTCCGGCGTGTTGTCGAAGCCGCCGTCGTCCTGCATCTCCAGGATCTCGTGCACGCGGCCGCCCGGCAGCGTCTCGCGGTAGCGGCGCACGGTGATGCGCGGGCCGTCGCCCTCCACCGTGAAGGGCCCGAGGCTTTCCCGCCGCACCGGCTGCCCGTTGATGTGCAGGATGCCGTTCCGGACCTGGATGCGGTCCCCCGGCAGGCCGACGATGCGCTTGATGTAGTCGGTCGCGTTGTCCCGCGGCAGCTTGAACACGGCGACGTCGCCGCGCTCCGGCATGCGGCCGAAGATCCGCCCCTCGAACAGGTTCGGGCTGAACGGCAGGGAGTGGCGCGAATAGCCGTAGGAGAATTTGGAGACGAACAGGTAGTCGCCCACCAGCAGCGTCGGGATCATCGAGCCCGAGGGGATGTTGAACGGCTCGAACGCCACGGTGCGGATGCCGACCGCGATCAGCGCGGCATAGAGGATGGTCTTGAGGCTCTCGCCCCAGCCGCCGGAACTCTTGCGTGCCATCGCGCGGCGCCTGCGCCCCCGGGTTCAGCCTGGCCGCGGGACGCGGCGGTTCAGGTGCGGGCGGATAGAGCGCGGCCCCCCTGCCCTGTCAAGGAAGCCGGACGGCGGTGATCATCACCACCGCCTGGGCGTAGGGCGGCTCGTCGGTCATGGTCAGCGCGATCGCAGCCGCGTGGCCGGGCGGCGTGATGGCGGCGAGGCGCGCGGCGGCGCCGCCGGTCAGCCGCAGTGTCGGCTGCCCGGACGAGAGGTTCACCACCCCGAGGTCGCGCCAGAACACCCCCTGGCTGAAGCCGGTGCCGAGCGCCTTGGACGCCGCCTCCTTCGCCGCGAAGCGCCGGGCATAGGTGGCGATGCGGGTGCGCTCGCCGCGGCGTTCCGCCCTGGCGCGTTCCTGCGGCGTGAAGATGCGGTCGAGGAAGCGGTCGCCGTGCTTCGCGATCACCGCCTCGATGCGGCGGATGTCGATGATGTCGGAGCCGAGGCCGAGGATCACGAGGTCGCGCGCTCCACCTGTTCGATGCCCGGGCAGGCGCGCAGGGACGCCATGATCCCGGCGAGGTGCCGGGTGTCGCGCACCTCCACGTCCACCAGCAGGTCGGCCGAATCCGCGTGGCGGCCGAGGAAGCGCACCGCCTGGATGCGCCCTTCCTGCTTGGCGATGGCGAGGGTGAGCGCCGCCAGCGCGCTGTCCTCGGCGTTGGTGACGACGGCGAGCCGCCCGAGCTGCGCCGAGCCCGCCGCGTCCTGGTCCCAGTCCACGTCGAGGAAGCGCTCGGGCGTGCCGGAGAAGGCCTCGAGGTTGTGGCAATCCGCCTTGTGGATGGTGACCCCCTTGCCGGTGGCGACGATGCCGACGATGCGGTCGCCGCGCACCGGGTGGCAGCAGCCGGCGAAATGCACCGCCATGCCTGAGACGATGCCGGTGATGCCGTGGCTCGCCTCTCGCCGGCCGGAGGGGGCGGGCACCGCCACGGTGGCGCCCGGCCTGCCGCGTGCGCGGGTGAAGGGGGTCGCGTCCAGCGGACGGGCCGGGCCGCGCAGCTCGGGGAAGGCGGCCATCACCACCTCCTTCGCCCCGATCTGCCCCTGGCCGACGGCGGCGCAAAGATCCTCGAAGCTTGCCTGCTTCAGGGGCTTCAGCGCCGGCTCCACCAGCTTCTCGGCGAAATCCATGCCTTCGGCGCGGAACGCCTTGACGATGGCGCTCCGCCCCTCGACGCGCGCCTGGTCGCGCTGGCGGGCGAGCACGAAGCGGCGGATGCGCGCCCGCGCCTTGCCGGTGACGACGAAGCGCTCCCAGGCCGGGTTCGGCGTGCCGCCGCGGGCGGTGATGATCTCCACCTGGTCGCCGTTCTCCAGCGTGTGGCGCAGCGGCACGATGCGGCCGTTGATCTTGGCGCCGACGCAGGAATCGCCGACCTCGGAGTGCACCTCGTAGGCGAAATCCACGGGAGTCGCCCCGCGCGGCAGGGCGATCAGGTCGCCCTTGGGCGTGAAGCAGAACACTTGGTCGCGGTGGAGTTCGAGCTTGGTGTGCTCGAGGAACTCCTGCGGCTCGCTCGCCTGGTCGAGGATCTCGAGCAGCGCCTTCACCCAGGGGTAGCGGGCCCGGTCGCGCGCCGCGCCCTCGCCCTGCTTGTAGATCCAGTGGGCCGCGACGCCGAGCTCCGCCACCTCGTGCATCTCGTTGGTGCGGATCTGCACCTCGATCTTGGCGTTGCGCTTCTCCGGCACCGTCACGCCGGTGTGCAGGCTCTGGTAGCCGTTCGGCTTCGGCGTCGAGATGTAGTCCTTGAAGCGGCCCGGCACCACGCGATAGGCCGAGTGCACGGCGCCGAGCGCGGCGTAGCAGGCCGCCTTGTCCGGCACGATGACGCGGAAGGCCATGATGTCCGAGAGCTGCTCGAACTCCACCTTCTTCTCGTGCATCTTGAGCCAGATCGAGTAGGGCGACTTCTCCCGCCCCGTCACCTCGATCACCTCGACGCCCGCGGCCCGCACCTGGCGCTTCAGGTCCTCGCGGATCTCCTCGATCAGGTCGGCGCCCTGGCCGCGAAGGAAGGCCAGGCGCGCGGTGATGGTCTGGTAGGCGTCGGGCTGCAGTTCCCGGAAGGACAGCGTCTCGAGCTCGGTCTTCAGCGCGTCCATGCCGATGCGTTCGGCAAGCGGGGCATAGATCTCGAGCGTCTCGCGCGCCGTCTTCTTCCGCCGCTCCGGCTGCGGCACGAAATGCAGCGTGCGCATGTTGTGCAGCCGGTCGGCGAGCTTGACGAGCAGGACGCGGATGTCCTCGCTCATCGCCAGCACCAGCTTGCGGAAGTTCTCCGCCTGCTTGGTGCGCTCGGACTGCAGTTCCAGGCGCGTGAGCTTGGTGACGCCGTCCACCAGCTTCGCCACGTCGGCGCCGAACTCGGCCTCCAGCTGCTTCAGCCCAAGCCCGGTGTCCTCCACCGTGTCGTGCAGCAGGGCGGTGGCGATGGTGGCCGCGTCCAGCCGGTAGCCGGCCAGGATCTTCGCCACCGCGACGGGGTGGGTGAAATAGGGTTCGCCGTTCTCGCGCGTCTGGCCGGCATGGGCGCGTTGGCCGGCGTCATAGGCACGCAGGATCAGGCTTCGGTCGGCCCGCGGATCGTAGGAGGTGACGTCGGAGGCCAGCGCCTCCGCCTCGCTCAGCGCCGCGGCGGCGCGCAGGGCACCACGCCCGCCCTCCGGAGCGCGGCTCGCCGCCCGGGAGAGGCGGGGCGCGCCCTCGGCCATCGGCGCCTCAGCGCTTGCCGCCGAGCTCGGCGGCGATGGCGGCTTCCAGGTCGTCCGGGGACAGCTCCTCGGCCAGGCCGGCGGCTTCCTCGGCGACATCCATGACGCCGAAGATGTTCTCGTCGGTGGCGATCAGGTCGATCACCTCCTCCTCGACCGGCTCGGGCTCGGGCTGGCGCAGCTGCGCCTTGATCAGGTCGGCTTCCAGCGCGGCGAGATCCACCGTGCCCTCGGCGATCTCGCGCAGCGCGACGACCGGGTTCTTGTCGTTGTCCCGCTCCACCGTCAGCTCTTCGCCGCGGCTGATGTTGCGGGCGCGCTGGGCGGCGAGCAGCACGAGTTCGAAGCGGTTGGGAACGCGGAGGATGCAGTCTTCGACCGTGACGCGGGCCATGGCAGTCCTATGCGGTGCGGCGGAACCCTTCAGATAGACACGCGGCGCCCGTTGTGCAAGCGCGAAGCGCGCCCGCCCCCCCTTGCGCCCGGCGCGTCGGCGTCGCACCTGCCCGGCATGGACGACATGCCGCTGCTTGTTCAGCCCGACCCGGCCGACCCGCGCCTGACCCGCCGCGTCACCGGCCGCGACCACACCGGCGCCCCGGTCGAATCGAGCGTCACGGTGGAACGGCCGCTCACGCTCTATCTCAACGGGCAGGAGATCGTCACCATGATGACGATCCTCGACCGGCCGGAAGACCTGGCGCTCGGCTATCTGCTGAACCAGGGCATGCTCCCCTCGGCCGAGGGCGTGACGGCGATCGACTACGACGAGGAGCTCGGCGTCGTCGTCGTCCGCACCCGGGAGAAGACGAATTTCGAGCAGAAGCTGAAGAAGAAGACGCTGACCTCGGGCTGCGCCCAGGGCACCGCCTTCGGCGACCTCATGGAAGGCTTCTCCGCCGTCCGGCTGAACCCCGACGCGGTGATCCGGACGTCCTGGCTCTACCGCCTGCTGCACCGGATCAACACGCTGCCGAGCCTGTATCTGGAGGCCGGCGCCATCCACGGCTGCGCGCTGTGCCGGGAGGACCGGCCGCTCGTCTACATGGAAGATGTCGGCCGCCACAACGCGGTGGACAAGATCGCCGGCTGGATGGCGCGCAACGCCGTGCCGGGCGACGACAAGATCTTCTACACCACCGGCCGCCTGACATCCGAGATGGTGATCAAGACGGTGCGCATGGGCATCCCGGTGCTCGTCTCGCGCTCCGGCTTCACCGCCTGGGGCGTGGATCTGGCACGCGAGGCGAAGCTGACGCTGATCGGCCGCTGCAAGGGCAAGCGCTTCCTGGCGCTGGCGGGCGAGAGCCGCATCGTCTTCGACGCCGATCTCTCCTACGTCCCCGAGGAATCCGCCAAGCACTGGCGCAAGAACAGCCGCGAGGCAGAGGCGGCCGATGCGGGCTGACACGCTCGGGCTGATCCTGGCCGGCGGCCTGGCGCGGCGGATGGGCGGCGGCGACAAGCCGCTCAAGGAAGCGGGCGGTCGCCCGCTGCTCGCGCATCTGATCGAGCGCCTTGCGCCGCAGGTGAACGGCCTGCTGCTGAACGCGAACGGCGACCCGGCGCGCTTCGCGCCCTTCGGCCTGCCGGTCGCGCCGGATGGCGTCGCGGGCTTCCCGGGCCCGTTGGCCGGCGTGCTGGCCGGGCTGGACTGGGCCGCCGCGCATAGGCCGGACTGCCCCTGGGTCGTCTCCTGCCCCGGCGACACCCCATTCCCGCCCGCCGATCTCGTCGCCCGGCTGCATGCGGCGCGGGAGGCGGCGGGCGTGCCGATGGCCTGCGCTGCCTCCGACGGGCACACCCACCCGCCGGTCGGGCTGTGGCCCGTCGCGCTGCGCGAGGAGCTGCGCGCCGCCCTGCTGGCCGGCGAACGCAAGATAGACCGCTGGACCGCGCGCCAAGGCTGCGCCGCCGCGGAGTGGCCGGCGCAACCCTTCGACCCCTTCTTCAACGCCAACACGCCGGAGGACGTTGCGGAGGCGTCCCGCATCTTGCAAGGCACGGGGAATCCAGGCGACATCCGCGCAGTCACACCGGGAGGAGTTTCGCCGTGAAGTCCGTCGTCCTTGGCCTTGGCATCGCCGTCGTGCTCGCGGTGGCCGCGTGGTTCTACCTCGAGACGAACCTCCAGCAGACGGCCGAAAGCGCCTTCGCCACCACGGGCGTGCGCCTCTGAGCGCAGCGCCCCGCGGCGCCGGGCGGCCCGCGGGGCGCAGCGCCGCTACAGCATCGCCTCGAAGGGCAGCACCCGCAGGGCGTCGCCGGGCGAGACGGCGGTGACATCTTCCGGCAGTTCGGCGAAGCCGTCGCTGTCCGTCAGGCTCGTCAGCAGCCCCGCCCCTTCCCGGGCGAATTTGCGGGCGACCAGCCCGGCCTCGGTCTCCGCCAGCGCCACCCGCACATATTCCCGCCGGCCGGCCTTCTTGCGATAGGCGAAAGCGGCCACCGCCGGCACCCGCAGCAGCGGCTTCACCCGCGCGCCGGCCAGCCGCAGCACCAGCGGCCGCGCCAGATGCAGGAAGGTCACGAAGGCCGCGACCGGGTTGCCCGGCAGCCCGACCACCGGCACGCCGCGCACCACCCCCATCGCCGCCGGACGCCCCGGCTTCACCGCCAGGCGCCAGAACACGAGCCGCCCGCCGGACTCGATGGCGGCGCGGACATGGTCCTCCTCGCCCGTCGAGACGCCGCCCGTCGTCAGCAGCAGATCGTGGCCCGCGGCGGCGGCGGCGAGCGCCTCGGCGGTGGCGCCGGCGCGGTCGGGCAGGATGCCGAGGTCGGTCGCCGCGACCGGCAGCCGCGCCAGCAGGGCCAGCAGGGCGAAGCGGTTGGCATCATAGGTCTGCGCCGGGCCGAGCGGACTGCCCGGGGAGGCGAGTTCGTCGCCGGTCGAGAACACCCCCACCCGCACCCGCCGCGAGACGGACAGGGCCGGGATGCCGAGCGCCGCGGCCAACCCGATCTCCGCGGGGCCAAGCACGGTGCCGCCAGGCAGCGCCACGGCGCCGGCCGCCACGTCCTCGCCGGCCGGGCGGCAATTGGCGCCGCGCTTCAGGCCGGGCGGCAGGATCACCGCATCGCCGTCGGCGCGCACGTCCTCCTGCATCATCACCGTGTCGGCGCCTTCCGGCATCGGCGCGCCGGTGAACACCCGCATCGCCGCGCCCGGCGCGAGCGGCGGCGGCACGCTGCCTGCGGGCGCGCGGCCGATCACCGGCAGCCGCGTCTCGGCGCCGGGCGACAGGTCGGCATGGCGGACCGCGTAGCCGTCCACGGCGCTGTTGAAGAAGGGCGGCAGCGGCCCGGGCGCGACCAGATCCCCCGCCAGGACACGGCCGCGCGCGGCGGAGAGCGGCAGCTGCTCGGTGCCCGGCAGCGGCGGCACGCGCTCGGCGATCAGCGCGGCGGCGGCCTCCACCGACAGCAGCGGCCCGCCGAAGGCGAAGCAGTCGTCCGAGAGCTGCGCCATCAGCCCGGCGCCGGCAGCAGCACCGACAGCGGCACGGCGTGGCGCAGCGCGAGGTCGGCCACGCCCTCGATGTCGTCCAGCCGGACATGCGGCAGGTCGCAGGGCGGCGGCACATCGGCCGCGATGCCGCGCACCAGCGGATCCTCCGGGAAGCGCCAGGGCTTGCCGTTGGCGGCGCGGTGGATCTCGATCTTCGGGATCGGTTCGCGCTTGAAGCCTTCGACCAGGATCAGGTCCACCGGATCCAGCCGTGCCAGCAGCTCCGAAAGCGTCGGCTCCGGCGCGCCGCGCAGTTCCGTCAGCAGCGCCCAGCGCAGGGCGGAGCCGACCAGCACCTGCCGCGCCCCGGCGGCGCGGTGCTCGTGGGAATCCTTGCCGGGGGTGTCGAGGTCGAAGGCGTGGTGCGCGTGCTTGATGGTGGAAACGGAAATCCCCCGCCCGATCAGGCAGGGGATCAGCCGCTTCACCAGGGTGGTCTTGCCGGCCCCGCTCCAGCCGGCAAGACCGATCACGCGCGTCCCGCCCGTCATCCGGGCGTTCATGGCGGCGTGCTCAGTCCCCCGCCGCCGCCGCGCCGGCCGGAGGCGCCGCGCCACGGCCGCGCGCCATCTCCTGCTCGACCCAGAGGGCGTGGTGCTCCTTCGCCCAGTTCAGGTCCACCTGGCCGGACCCCATCGCGTCGAAGGCGCCCTCCATCCCGATGGAGCCGATGTAGATGTGCGCCATGATGGCGGCGATCATCAGCACCGACAGCAGGCCGTGGACGATGTGCGCCAGCTGCTGCCCCGCGATGTCCGTGAAGGCGAAGGGGAACACCAGGATGTAGCCGGACACCGCGACCGCCGCGCCGCCGAGCACCGTCAGCCAGAACACCATCTTCTGGCCGCCGTTGAAACGCCCGGCCGCCGGCGGATGCGCGCCGTTCCCGAGCAGCCCGCCACCGGCCTTGAACCAGGCGATGTCACGGCCGTTCGGGATGTTGTCCTTCACCCACAGCACCAGCATCAGCACGATGCCGAGGGTGAAGGGGAAGGCCAGGAAGTTGTGCGCGATCTTGCCCCAGAGGCTGAGCGTGGCGAACGCCTCCGGCCCGATCAGGGGCAGGATAAGGAACCGCCCGAAGGTGAGGTTCAGGCCGGACAGCGCCAGGATGACGAAGGTGCTCGCCGTCATCCAGTGCACGCTGCGGTCGAGCAGGTTGAACCGCTCGATGGTGCGGCCCGAGGGACCGCCCTCGATCGGGATCCGCCCGCGCGTCGCGTAGAACAGGGCCAGCACGGCAAGGATGCCGAGGATGGCGATGCCGCCCACCCAGGTGAGGGTGACGTTGTGGAACTCCCGCCAGGACTGGCCGGCGGGCTGGATCAGGTTGGCAGCGTTCTGGTCGGGGATGGTGATGCGGCCGGCGATGCGCCCGCCGGTCAGCATCTGCTGCATCTCGAGTTCCAGCGCCTGCGGCGGCGCGGCCACCGGATTGGTGGGCGTGCCGACCACGTTCTGCGCCGCGGCGGGCGCCGCGGCGAGGAGCGCCGCAGCGACGAAGGCGAGGAGAAGCCGGCTCACGACTGCACCTCCAGGCGATAGGCGGTGCGCCAGCCCCAGGCGCCGGAGCCGTAGCCGCGCTGCTGCACCCGCTCGCGGTAGATCTGCGCGATGATCTGCCCGTCGCCGGCCAGCAGCGCCTTGGTCGAGCACATCTCGGCGCAGAGCGGCAGCTTGCCCTCGGCCAGGCGGTTCGAGCCGTAGTCGCGGTATTCGGCCGCGGTGTTGTCCTGCTGCGGGCCGCCCGCGCAGTAGGTGCACTTGTCCATCTTGCCGCGGCCGCCGAAATTGCCGACGCGCGGATACTGCGGCGCGCCGAACGGACAGGCGTAGAAGCAGTAGCCGCAGCCGATGCAGGTGTCCTTGTCGTGCAGCACCACCGCATCGGCGGTCGTGTAGAAGCAGGACGTCGGGCACACCGCCGCGCAGGGCGCGTCGGTACAGTGCATGCAGGCCATGGAGATCGAGCGCTCGCCCGGCTTGCCGTCATTGATGGTGACGACGCGGCGCCGGTTGATGCCCCAGGGCACCTCGTGCTCGTTCTTGCAGGCGGTGACGCAGGCGTTGCACTCGATGCAGCGCTCGGCGTCGCAGAGGAACATCATGCGGGCCATGGTTCTCGTCCTCCCCTATCAGGCCGCGCGGATCTGGCAGAGCGTGACCTTCGTCTCCTGCATGAAGGTCACGGGGTCGTAGCCATAGGTGGTGACGGCGTTCACGCTCTCGCCGAGCACGATCGGGTCCGTCCCCTGCGGATACTTGCGGCGCTGGTCCTCCTGCATGAACCAGCCGGCGAAGTGGAACGGCATCCAGGCGACGCCGCGCCCGACCCGCTCGGTCACCAGCGCCTTCACGCGCACCCACTTGTCGCGCGGCATCTCGGGCCCCTGCACCAGCACCCAGGCGCCATCGCGGATGTTCCGCGCCTGCGCGTCCGCCGGATTGATCTCGACGAACATGTCCTGCTGCAGCTCCGCGAGCCACTTGTTGGACCGCGTCTCCTCGCCGCCGCCCTCGTATTCGACGAGGCGGCCGGAGGAGAGGATGATCGGGTAGTCGCGCGCGATGTTCCGCTCGACCGCCCGGTTCTGCACCGACACGCCGAGATGCGGCAGGCGGAAGGCCCGCCGGTCCGGCAGCGTCGGATACTGCGCCACGAGGTCCGGGCGCGCGGTGTAGATCGGCTCGCGATGCACCGGCACCGGGTCCGGCAGGTTCCACGCGACCGCCCGGGCCTTGGCGTTGCCGTAGGCCATCACCCCGTGCTCCATCGTCACGCGGATGATGCCCATGGACAGGTCCGTGGCCCAGGAAACGTTGCCGCCGATCCCCTCGATCACCTGCTTCTCGGCCGCGGTCAGCTCGTCGTACCAGCCGAGGCGCTGCATGACCTGCACGTTGAACTCGGGATAGCCGGTCGTCAGCTCCGACCCGCGGCTCGCCGAGCCGTCGGCCAGCAGCGACACGCCGTTCCGCTCCACGCCGAAGCGGGCGCGGAAGGTGCCGCCGCCGTCCTTCACGTGCAGGTTGGTGTTGTAGAGCACATGCGTGCCGGGGTGGCGCATCTCCGGCGTGCCCCAGCACGGCCAGGGCAGGCCGTAGTAGTCGCCGCGGATCTCGGCCGGGGCGTCGGCCGGCGCACGCAGGCTCACCAGGTCGAACTTGTCCTGGTTCGCCATATGCGCCTTCAGCCGCTCGGGCGAGATGCCCGAATAGCCGGTCGAGATCGCCCCGCGGTTGATCTCCCGCAGGATGCTCTCCGGCGTCGGCTCGTTGTTCCGGATCTCGAAGTTCTTGAACATGTCGTCGCGGAAGCGGATCGGCATGTTCCGCCGCTCGGCGGCGCGGTCGAGCGCGCCGGCGAGCTGATACATCGCGTAGTAGTCGCTCTTCGATTCGAAGATCGGCTCGACGATCTTCTCGCCCCACTGCACCGACCGGTTGGAGGCCGTGCGGCTGCCCGAGCACTCGAACTGCGTGCAGATCGGCAGGAGGTAGGTGTTCTCGCGCCGGTTGGCGAGCACCGCGAAAGTCGTCGGGTGCGGGTCGGCGACCACCAGCAGGTCCAGCGCCTCGAGCCCCCGCACCGCATCCGGCATGCGGGTGATCGTGTTGCCGCCATGGCCGAACACGATCATCGCCTTCAGCCGGTCGCGCTGCGCGAGGCCCGTCTGCGGGTTCACCTCCGCCGTCGCCGCGTCGAAGTAGCGGGTGGAGGGGATGCCCGGCATGGTCATGAACTGCGGGCTGTCGAAGCGCGCCACCATGCTCTCGTAGGAGACGCCCCAGACGCGGCTCCAGTGGCGCCAGGCCGTCTCGTCAAGCCCGTAATAGGCCGGCAGGTTCGCGACATCGAGGCCGAAGTCGGTCGCGCCCTGCACGTTGCAGTGGCCGCGGAAGATGTTGGCGCCCGTGCCGTTGGACCCGACATTGCCGGTCGCCAGCAGCAGGATCGAGAAGGCGCGGACATTGGCCGTGCCGACCGTCTTCTGCGTCGCGCCCATGCACCAGACCAGCGTCGCCGGCTTCTCCTGCGCGAACTTGCGCGCCACCTCGCGCAGCTGCGCCCCAGGCACGCCCGAGACGCGCTCCACCTCGGCCGGGTTCCACTTCGCCACCTCGGCGCGGACCTCGTCCATGCCGTAGACCCGCTGGCGGATGAACTCGCGGTCCTCCCAGCCATTCTCGAAGATGTGCCAGAGCATCCCCCAGATCAGCGGGATGTCGGTGCCCGGGCGGAAGCGCACATACTCCGTCGCGTGGGCCGCGGTGCGGGTGAAGCGCGGGTCCATCACGATGACGTTCGCGCGGTTCCGCTCCTTGCCCGACAGCACATGCTGCAGCGACACCGGATGCGCCTCGGCCGCATTGCTGCCGATGAACAGCACCGTCTTCGAGTTGCGGATGTCGTTGTAGGAGTTGGTCTGCGCCCCGTAGCCCCAGGTGTTGGCGACACCGGCCACCGTCGTCGAGTGGCAGATGCGCGCCTGGTGGTCCACGCTGTTGGTGCCCCAGAAGGCGGCGAATTTCCGGAACAGATAGGCGCCCTCGTTGGAGAACTTGGCGCTGCCGAGCCAGTAGACGGATTCAGGGCCCGATGCCGCGCGGATCGCCATCATCCGGTCGGCGATCTCGTTCACCGCCACGTCCCAGGAGATGCGCTGCCACTGGCCGTTCGCCAGCTTCATCGGGTAGCGGATGCGGCGGTCGCCATGCACCAGTTCGCGCACCGAGGCGCCCTTGGCGCAGTGGGTGCCGCGGTTGATCGGGCTTTCCCACGCCGGCTCCTGGCCGACCCAGACGCCGTTCTGCACCTCGGCGACGACGGTGCAGCCGACCGAGCAATGGGTGCAGATGTTCTTGACGCGCGTCACCGGCGCCGAATGGTCCATCGGCCCTGCTTCCGCCTGCCGCGCCACCGAGAGCGGCATGGCGCCGAGGGCGGCGAGGCCCGTCGCGCCGAGGCCGGCGTTGCGGAGGAAGGCGCGGCGGTCGAGCCCGCCGGAGGAGAGGCCCTGATAGGCCGAGGCGAGGCGGGTCTTCGCGGCCTTCGCGTCGCTGCGCTTGATCAGCATCGTGGTTCCTCCCCGGTCTCAGCCGCCGCGGTTGGTGCGGTAGAAGGCCTGCACATGCGCGGAATTGGCCTGGTAGCGCGCGGCGGTGCGCTCCTGCGTGGTCTCCTTGCGCGCCGGCGGGCGGGTCTGCGCCGCGGCGGGCGCCGCCGCGGCCGCAGCCACGCCGACGCCGAGCCCCAGCGCCTTGAGGAAGCCGCGCCGCTCGCCGCGGCCGGTGTCGTTCTCGTTGCTCATCGTCCCCATTCCCTCCGGCACGTCACGACGGCAGCTCCGCGGCTGCCGACTCGATATCCACGGCAAGCCGTCCGAGGCGGCCGACCGCACGGTAGAACCGCGCCGCCTCGGCAGCCTCCAGATCGGCGAAGAAACGCCCGGCCCACGGCTTCATGTGGCGGGCGAAGAAGGCCTGCGCCTCGGCGGGCAGCGCCGGGAAGGCCCCGGCCAGCAGCCCCGCGAAGGTCTCGCAGACGAAGGCGATGTGGTCCTCCGGCTCGGCGACGCCGGGCGCCCGCTCGATGCCGAGCCGCGCCAGATCCCCGCGCAGCTCGGCCAGCGGCCGTTCGTGCAGGAACCCGGTCAGGTAATAGGAGGCGAAGGGCAGCAGCTCGCCGCGGCCGACGCCGATGAACAGGTCGAAGAACTCGCGGTCGGCCGTTTCAGGATCGGTCGCCCGGGCGGCCTCCGCCAGCGCGGCAAACGCCTCGCCGAGCGGCCCGCCGCCTCCCAGCGCCGCCAGCCGCCCGAGCAGCCCGGCATCCGGCGGCCCGGCCAGCAGACGGCCGAGCAGCGCGAAAAGACGCGCGCGCTCGAGGTCGAGCGGATCGACACGCCGTCCTTCTGCACCCGTTAGCGGGACGTTCATCGCCCCTGCCCTCCGTCCGTGTGACTGGCGCCCGGCACCGGCCTTGGCCCGGCGTCACGAAACCTTGACATACCAAAGCGCGACAGTCGGTTTAGCGCAAGCCCCCCGCGCTCACGCGGGCAGGGCGGACCCGTGGCGGCGGCGCGGCGGCGGCGGGGGGGCGGTTGGCTCCTCGGGCGGGTCCGCCGCGGGCTCGGCCGCCAGGGTCGGCGGCAGGAAATCCGGCGGCGGCGCAGCGGCGGGCGGCGGCAGCGCAGGAACCGGCGCCTCCGGCGGGGCGGGCGCGGCCTGTGCGGCGGCGTGGTCGGCCTTCTCCTGCTCCTCGCGATCCACGCCAAGCAGGCGCTTCGCCAGCGCCTTCGCCTCCTCCGGCAGCTCAAGCCCGAAGCCAGGAACGCCGTCCGGCGCGTTGAAATCCCACGCGTAATCCGCAGGGCCCACGAAATCGCGGATCACTGGATCGAGCGACCACATCCGGCTGACGGCGGCCTGCCGCAGCGCCAGCGGCACGCCCTTGGCGAAGAAGGGCTTCAGGTCCGATTCGGCGGTGAGGTCCTCGATCTTCGGCAGCAGCGAAAGGTCGGGCGCAGGCTCCTCCTCCGCCACCGGGGCGGGCGTCGGGGCGGCGGCCTCCGGCGTCGGCGGCGCGGCCACAGCCTCCTCCGGCGCCTCTCCCTCCCGCACCGCCCGCTTGCGGCGGGACCAGCGGGCAAGGAAGCCTTCGCGCGATCCCTCGCCGCTCATGCCTCGTGCTCCGCCATCGGTGCGCGGCGGGCCATCGCCTCGGGGTCGGCGCGGTCGCGCTTGCGCTTGTGGAAGCCGCGGTCCTTGTGGTGCCGCGCCACGTAGTCCTCCAGCAGCGCCAGAAGGGGCGGCGGCAGCGGCAGCGCCTCCGTCACGTCGGTCGGCGATTCGCCGTAGATCTCCGCCTCGCCGGCATCCACCGTCACCGCCTGCAGCCGCCAGCCCAGCGGCGCCTCCGCGCTCGGGCGCAGCACCGCCCAGATGCGGGGCGGTTGCTGCTGCAGGGTGTGCCGGTAGTTGTCGGTGTCGGTCGGGTAGAGCGTGAGGTCGGCGGCGCCGGCGTAGAACAGCGCGGCCTCCCCCTCGTCGCGCAGCAGCGTCCAGGGCTCGGCCTCGGGCAGGTCGAGCAGCACGCCCGCCGGCCGCCAGACCCAGTCCGCCCAGGGCGTCACGCCGCGGCGGCGCTCCACCACCACGCCGACCGGCACCGTCACGCTGTCCGGATGCGCCATCAGGCTGCCTCCCCCGCCGCCAGCAGCGGCAGACCGGAGAGCAGGTTCTGCGGCTTCATCCGCACCCGCTCCGCCGCGTCCATCGCCAGCGCCAGGTGCACCGGGCGGCCCTGCATGCGCGGCAGCACGCGCGAGGGGTCGGCGAAGTCCAGCCGCGCCAGCCAGATCAGCCGCGCCAGCCGCTCCTGCTTCACCTTCTTCCCCGTCCACAGGTCGTTGGCGATGGAGGTCGCCTCGGCGTCCAGCCCGACATGCCAGTGCCAGTTCCGGATCGTCTCGACCGGCGAGACCGTCACCTCCTCGCCCAGAAGATGCTTCAGGAAACGGGCGATCGCGGTGCCGAGCGCGGCCTGCCCCGGGCTGTCCTTCACGATGTCGAGCGCGAAGTCATGCGCGTCCGACCGGCCGTGGTAGAGGTGGGCGTTGCCCTCGGTCAGCACGTCGAGCTCCACCTCGCGCGGCGGCGCCCCGGCCTCCACGAGCAACTGCCCGAGGGCGCCGAAGCCGCCGTCCTCGGCCCGCTGCTCGATGATCTCCTCGTCCGCCAACAACAGGCTGCCCTGGTGGATGCCGACGCGCTGGGTGCGGAAGAACACCTCGCCCGCGCGCAGCACGAAGGGGTCGCCCTCCCCGTCCAGCGCCGCGCGCAGCACGAGCTGCGTCAGCATCTGCAGGAAGATCGGCGGGATGCCCGCCACGCCCTCGCGGAACAGCGCGACATAGGCGGATTCCAGCGTCGGGTGCCGCGCCACCCGGTCGCGGAAGGCGAGGAAATGGCTCCAGTTCTCCCGCGCCCCGGCATCGGCCAGCGGCGACGGGTCGGCTTCCGCCAGCGGCTGCTCCATCAGCCGCGCGTGCAGGGCGCGCTCGGCCTCGCAAGCCTCCTCGGGCGGCAGCAGTTCCGGCCGGGCGAGGAAGGCGCGCCACAGGTCGGGCGTCGCCACCACCCGCCCCGCCTCGTCGCGGTCGCAGAGCAGATGGCCGGAGGCGACCCAGAACTCGCCCGGGGCAAGGGATGTGTCGCTCATCGCGGCAGCCTCGTCAGGTCGGGGCGTTCCACCGGCTCCTCCTCGCCCTCCACCTGCACGATGCCGAACACCGGCAGGCGGCCGAAACCCTGGTGCGGCGTCTCGCGCCGGTGCAGCGTGCGGAAGCGCTCGCGCAGCCGCCCGTCCTCCAGGCTGCGGGAGAGCGCCAGCGCGGTGCCGGGCGGGTGGCCCTCGCACAGGCTTTCGGCGAAGGCGATCTCCTCCTCGGCGGCAGGGCGGGCAGTGGCCTCGTCCGGCGCGCCATGGGCGGCGACCAGGTGGCGGGCGAGTGCGGCCACGGCCTGCTCCCGCGCCGCCGCATCCGCCTCCGCCACCTCGACCAGCGTGGACCAGCCGAAGGACGTGAGGCCGAGGAAGCCGCTGCGGAACGCCTGCCGGCGCTTGCCCGACATCCTCTCCGGCGCCTCGTCCCAGAAGGCGAAGCCGCCGGGCACGGCCCATTCGCCCGGCTCGGCGGCGCGCTCGAACACCAGGCTGTCGGAGGGGTCGAGGCGGATGGTGCGCGGCAGCAGCGGCATCAGCCGGCGTCCTTCAGGCAGACGGTGCGGCGGGCGCCGCCCTCGTCCAGGATCAGGTCGAAACTCACCGGGTCGAAACCGCGCCTGGCCTGCCCCATCCAGTCCTCGCGCAGCAGGCGCGGCAGCACCCGCTCGGCGAGCCGCCTGTGGCCGCGCTCCTGCCAGTCGGCCAGCACCGCCATCAGGTGCCGCGCCCAGGCGGCGGTGAGTTCGGCAGGCGTGGTGTCGGTGAAGCCCTCGCCTTCCAGGCTGGTGCGGTCGGGCATCTCGCCCGGCTCCACCCCGCGCAGTTCCGCGAACCGGCATTCGATGCCGAGCACCAGCCACTCCGGCACCGCGCCCTCCGCCGCGCCGTCCGGCGCCACCAGCCGGGCGCGGCCGACCACGCCCGAGTTCACCAGCAGCGTCGCCGGCCAGCGGATCTCGACCGGGATCTCGGGCGGGCCGAGGGCGGCGAAGGCGTCGGCCAGCGCGGCGGCGCCGGCCAGCAGCGCGGGGCGGGCGGCGCGCAGCGGCTGCTCCGGTTCCAGCACCACCGCCGCCTCGACCCGCGCCAGCGAGCGGACCCAGAACAGCGCCCCCGCCCCCGCGCGCGGCGCCTCGGCCACCGCGCGGGCGAGCGCGTCCTGCCCTTCCCGCAGCGCCTCGGGGCGGAACAGCGTGGGCAGCGGCGGCAGCCCGTCATCCAGCTTCGTCGGCATCGTCCGTCCCGGCACTTCCCCAGCGTTCCTCCGCCCCGCATATAGCGCCGGGCGGCCGGGTTGCAGAGAGATGCCGGCGGCGGAGGAAACGCATGGCCCAGCGGTTGATCTTCGTCTGTTCCTGCGAGGACAGCATGGCGCCCGACGCCGCGGCGATCGGCAAGGCTTGCGGCGCCGAGGCGCGCGGGGCGGAGCAGCTCTGCCGCCGGCAGCTCGACCGCTTCCTCTCGGCGCTGCAGGACGCACCGGCGGCGATCACCGTCGCCTGCCGCCAGGAAGCGCCCCTCTTCGCGCAGGAGGCCGAGGCCGCCGGCTACACGGGCGAGCTGCTGTTCGCCGACATCCGCGACTCCGCCGGCTGGTCCGACGAGGGCGTGAAGGCCGGGCCGAAGATGGCCGCCCTGCTTGCCGCCGCCGCGGTGCCGATGCCGCAGACGCCGCTGGTCAGCATGGAAAGCAAGGGGGTGACGCTGCTGCTCGGCCGCGATGGGGTGGCGCTGGCGGCGGCGGAGCGGCTCAAGGACCGGCTCGACCTGACGGTGCTGCTGACCGGCGAGGAGGAGGTGCCGCCGCTGCGCCGCGCCGAGTACCCGGTGATGCGCGGGCGGGTGCGCGCCGCGACCGGCTGGCTCGGCGCCTTCGAGGCGGTGGTGGATGGCTTCGCCGCGCCCGCCCCCTCCTCCCGCACCGCCTATGTGTGGGGCCCGGCGAAGGACGGGGCGAGAAGCCGCGCCGACCTGATCCTGGACCTCACCGGCGGCCCGCCGCTGTTCCCGGCGCATGAGGTGCGGCAGGGCTACCTCCGCGCCGACCCGGCGGATGCCGCCGCCGTGGAGCGCGCGCTCTGGCAGGCCGCCGAACTCACCGGCGTGTTCGACAAGCCGCGCTTCGTCGCCTTCGACAGCGGCCTCTGCGCCCATGCGCGCAACCGCAAGGTGGGGTGCACGCGCTGCCTCGACCTCTGCCCGACCGGCGCGATCACCCCGCCCGATGGCCGCGCGGTGAAGGACCATGTGCTGATCTCGGCCGAGATCTGCGCCGGCTGCGGCGCCTGCGCCGCCGTCTGCCCGACCGGGGCGGCCACCTATACCCTGCCGCCGGCGGACGCCCTGCTGAAGCGGCTTCGCACCCTGCTGCTCACCTACCGCGAGGCGGGCGGCCGCGACCCGGTGCTGCTGCTGCACGACCAGGCGCATGGCGAGGCGCTGATCGAGGCGCTGGCCCGCCACGGCCAGGGGCTGCCCGCCCGCGTGCTGCCCTTCGCGGTGAACGAGGTGACCCAGGCCGATCTGTCGCTGTTCGCCGCCGCCTTCGCCTATGGCGCCTCCGCCGTCCGGGTGCTGGGCAAGGGCCGCCGGGCCGAGGGCTGGGACGGGGTCGCGCGCAACATGGACTATGCCAATGCCGTGCTGTCCGGCCTCGGGCTGTCCGGCCCCGCGCCCCGCGCGGCGGCGATCGAGACGGATGATCCGTTCAGCCTGGGCGAGGCGCTGCGCGCCGTCCCCGCCATGCCCTTCGCCTTCGCGCCCGCGGCGTTCCTGCCGATGGGCAAGCCGCGCGAGGTCATGCTGACGGCCTTCCGGGCGCTGCGCGACACGGCCCGCGCCCCCGCCGCCGCCATCGCGCTGCCCGAAAAGGCCCCGTTCGGCCTGGCGCGGGTGGCGACCGACGGCTGCACCCTCTGCCTCGCCTGCACCATGGTCTGCCCGACCGGGGCCTTCGCCGCCAACCCGGACACGCCGCAGCTCTCCTTCCTCGAGGACGCCTGCGTGCAATGCGGCCTATGCGCCGCCACCTGCCCGGAGAGGGTGATCACCCTCGAACCGCGCCTGAACCTGGCGCCCGAGGCGTCGCAGCGCCTCGTCGTGAAGGAGGAGGCGCCATGGTGCTGCCCGCGCTGCGGCAAGGCGTTCGGGATGAAGTCCTCGATCGAGCGGGTGAAGGCGAAGCTGACCGCCTCGGGCCACTGGATGTTCACCGACCCGAAGCGGCTCGAGGTGCTGGAACTCTGCGAGGATTGCCGGGTGATCGAGGCGACGACCGGCGGCATGGACCCCTTCGCCGGCCCCGAGCGCCCGCTGGTGAAGACGACCGAGGACTATCTGCGCGAGGCCGAGCGCGCGAAGCGGCGCGAGGAGGAGGGCTGACCCCTCAGGCGTGGACGGACAGCGCCGCCTTCGCCGTCTCCCATCGCGCCGCCCGTTCCTCGAGTCCGCGCCCGGCCGGGTCCAGCACATAGGCGATGCGGTCGAAATCCGCCCGCGTGCCGGAATCGGCCAGTGCGTTCAGGCGCCGCCAGGCCCAGAACCAGCACGCCGCCTCGGCGGCGACGGCGGGTTCCGCCAGCCGGTCCGGCTCGGCCAGGACATCCACGCCGATGTTGCGGGCGGCGAGCGCATAGGCATCCCGCCCCTCCACCGGGAGCAGGCCCCGCCGGCGGTAGCGCCAGCCATCGTCGGACGGCCAGGAGGCATTGCCGAGCCGCCCGCCGAACAGCACGGAGGCGATCTGCCGCCGGTCCGCCCCGCCGAGCGCCGCCGCCAGCGCCTCCGCCTTCGCCTCCGGCGAGGCGCCGGCCATGAAGGGCGAGGCCGCAAGCGCCGGGCGGCAGCAGCCGAGGATCTCGGCCGTGTCGGTCCAGGCGAAATCCTCCTCGAAACGGGTGAAGCCCGCGGTCTCATGGGCGCATTGCGCAAGGAAGGCCGCCTGCCGCGCCGGGGTGTCCACGCCCCAGCGCGCCCAGGCTTCCGTCAGCGGCGCGAACAGCCGCCCGGCCCCCGCCGCATTGCCTGTCGCCGCGCGAAAGGTCGCTCGATCCATCGGACTGCCGCTCCCTGCCGACATGCCGGGCCGCGATTCGGCCCCTGCCCGTGCCAGCGTGGCAGGATTCGGGCGGGCCGCGCTACCGTTGCGCGGGCCGCCGGCAGGTCAGGCCGCCGCCTCGACCACAACCACCTCGGCCTCCTCGGTCGCCGTCACGGTCACGCGGTCCTCGTCGCGCACCGCGATGCCGTCGCGTGCGCCGGCGGCGACGCCGTTCACCGTGATGCCGCCCCTGGCCGGGACGAGATAGGCGACGCGGCCGGGCGCGAGCGCGAGCTCCGCGCTCTGGCCGGGCCGCAGCGTCGTCGCCATCACCGCCGCGTCGGCGTTGATCGGCAGCGCGCCGGAGTCGGCATCGGCCGGGCGGCCGGAGGCCAGCACCTCGAAGCCGCCCTCGCGCGACGCCTTCGGGAAGGCCTTGGCGCCCCAGTTCGGCGTCGCGTTCCGCACATCCGGGATGATCCAGATCTGGAAGATGCGGGTCGTCACCTTCTCGAGGTTGTACTCGCTGTGCACGACGCCGGTGCCCGCGCTCATGACCTGCACGTCGCCCGCCTCGGTGCGGCCCTCGTTGCCCATGCTGTCGCGGTGGGTGATCGCGCCCTCGCGGACATAGGTGATGATCTCCATGTCGCGGTGCGGATGCGGGTCGAAGCCGGTGCCGGGGGCGATCTCGTCGTCGTTCCAGACGCGCAAGGCTCCCCAGCGGATGCGCTGAG
>Ga0272446_1000785_pt1 | contig 48283 bp, 43 predicted proteins | sample YNPCB0061_FD_194587 | JGI IMG/M metagenome (GOLD analysis project Ga0272446, IMG submission 194587) | Hot spring microbial mat communities from Yellowstone National Park, WY, United States - YNP-CB-006-1 | ecosystem: Environmental > Aquatic > Thermal springs > Hot (42-90C) > Sediment | place...
TGGTGGCCCTCCTCGCAGCCCTGGCCTTCTCGACTTCCTTCACGCGGCGGATTAAGCGCTTGAAGCACCTGGCCGAGGGCCTGCTCGAGGAACCCGCTTCGGCTCCCCTGAAGCCCGATGGCAACGATGAACTGGGGGACCTGGCCCGCTGTCTGACCGCCATGGCGGGTCAGATTCGGGAACTCATCGAACGCCTCAACCTGGAAGCCGCTCGCCGGCAGGCAATCCTGGCCAGCCTTCTGGAGGGGGTGCTGGCCGTGGACAGCGAGCTGCGCGTCATTTTCTGCAACGACGCTTTCGCCCGGGCCGTCGGCGCGCAGACTCCGGTGCCGGAGCGGTTGCCGGTCCTCGAACTGGTGCGCGATCCCGGACTGATGGATCTGCTGGCCAGAGTACTCGCTACCGGCGAACGGCAGCGCGCGCATCTCCAGGTGATCGCCGCCGCCGGGCGCTCCTTTGAGGTTCAGGCTGCGCCGCTGGCAACCCGCTCGAAGCGGGGCGCCGTCGCGGTCCTGTACGACGTGACGGAAATCGAACGGCTCGAGCGCGTCCGCAAGGATTTCGTCGCCAACGTCTCCCATGAACTGCGCACGCCCCTGACAGCCATCATCGGATACGCGGAAACGCTCCTCGATGGAGCGCTGGAAGACCGCGAGAACAGCCGCAAGTTTCTTGAGATCATCCGCGCGCACGCGGAGCGTCTGAACAGCATCTCAGCGGACCTGCTCAGCCTCTCGGAGATTGATTCGGGCCGGGAGGGGAGGCAGCGCGAGCCGGTTGCCGTGCGGATGGTCCTGGAGACGGCGCTCAACGCCGTCGCCGCCGAGGCCCGGCGCCGCAACGTCAAGCTGATTTCGGAAGATGCCGGCGACCTGACCCTCACGGCCGACAGGGTGCGCCTGGAACAGGTGCTGGTGAACTTGCTGGATAACGCGGTGAAGTTCAACCGGCCTGGCGGAGAGGTCCGCATCGCCGCCCGCGCCGAGGATGGCCAAATCCGTTTCGAGGTTTCCGACAACGGCATCGGCATTCCCTCCCAGGATCTGCCGCGGATCTTCGAACGTTTTTACCGCGTGGACAAAGGGCGGTCCCGGGCGGTCGGCGGCACCGGGCTGGGCCTGTCCATCGTCAAGCGCGCTGTCGAGCAGATGAAGGGCACGGTATCGGTGGAGAGCCGCCTCGGGAAGGGCTCCACCTTCACCGTAGTCTTGCCTCGCGAGTAACCAAATCGTAATCCGGCTGTAATCGATTTGCCACCCACGTGTGTTTCACTTTCGTTACTCGGGAACCCGTGAGAACCGCCTTGCCGATTCGTCTCGCCCGCCGAGTGGTCCTGCTTGCCGCCGGGTGTTGTCTGTTGCTGTGCCAAAGACCGGCTGTGGCCGAGGAACCCGCCGGAGGCCTGCTCGAACTGCAACGCCAGGTAGCCCGCCAGAAGACCGAGATTGAAGAATTGAAAGCGGCCGTGGCTGAACAGAGAGCCATGCTGAAGCGCCTGCTCGGAGCCGCCAGGCCCGCCGGGCTGGCCGCCGTGACAGTGACGCCGTCCTACGCTCCGGCCACCGCTTCGGCCCAACCCGCGTTTGCGGCGGCTCCGCCGGCCGCGCCGGCGCAATCTGCGGCAACCGCCGTCAGCGCCGCCCAACTGGCCAAAGAGACCGAGCGCGTGGCCAGGAGCCTGGGCGGTTTCCAGTTCAGCGGCGATTTCCGCTACCGCCTGGATTTGCAGTTGCGCTCCGCCAACGACGTGGCGCCCGCTCTGCAAAACGCCCGCGGCCGGTATCGCGTCCGCCTGAACATCGACAAGGGCCTCGACAGCCCGGTGGATCCCCGGCTCAAGTTTCACCTTCAGCTTTCCACCGGTCCTTACCAAGTACAGACCACCAACGACCAGGACTTCGCCGGCCTGGCGGCCAAGCAGCCGTTCTCCGTCGCCGAAGCGTACATCAACTACTCACCCACGCCGCGTATCTCCTTGCGGGGCGGCCGCAGCGAGGAGGTTTTCGCCGACAACATGAAGTTTCTCTGGGATGACGACGTGCGCTTCAACGGCTTCCACCAGATCGTCACCATACCGGTGACAAGCGGCGCGCTTGGCATCAACAAGGTGGAGTTCCGCTCGGGCGAGTATATTCTCTCTAACCCCAACATCACGGCGCTCGCCGCCAATTCGCCTTACACCGCCGCCGGCTACATTCCCGGGCAGAAGGTGCGCACCGCCAAGCTGTTCCATCCCGGGGCAATCCTCACCGGATCGCTTGGCCCGCGCTGGTCGCATTACTTTCAGGGCGATCTATCGCTGTACCACAATCCCAACCAGATCCAGTTGGCTTCCACTGCGGCGGGCTTTCCGGCGGTCATGAGCACGCCCATCGGCGTGCAGCTTCCCGCGCCCGCCGGGGCCGCGGGCAACGCCACCCTGACGCCGGGCGGCGCCATGTACTCCGCCCGCCATTACCAGATTGCCCACGGCGCTTACCGTCTGGAGCGCAAGAGTGTCCGCGTGGGAAACCGCGAGATGCCGCTTTGGTTCGACTTCCAGGCGTCCCGCAATGCCGGCGCCAGCAAGCTGAGGGACGCTTTCATGGCGTCGGCAAATCTCGGCTCCGTGAAGAGATCCGGCGATCTGCGTTTCCTCTACCAGTTTGCCCTCAAGGACGCCAACTCGCTGATCTCCCAGTTCACGGATGACGATCTGGGCACAGGAACGGGGGTCAATCTGGCCGTTCACGCCCTCCGGGTGGATCTGGGGTTGACGCGCTACCTGCAATGGCAGAACCTGTTTTTCATCCAGACCGAACGCCGTCCGACCAGCCCTTCCGAGCAGATGTACATGGTGCTTCAGCGGGGCGCTAATCCTACATTTCGCTTCCTGGGTCAGTTGGCTTTCACTTTCTGAGCGGGTTCCAGGCGAGCGAATTTTTAATCGCCGTGTAACTGATTTGTAACGATCGCATACCTGACAATAAAAGGCGGAAAACTCGATGAAAACGCTGGTTCCGCTCCTGCTCCCGCTGATGTTCCTGCTCTCCTGCGGAGGCAAGCCCCCGGGCGAGGGCAAAGCGCCCGCTGAAGGCAAACTCATCAACGGGGCTGGAGCGACTTTTCCCTACCCCGTCTACTCGAAGTGGTTTGACGAGTATCACAAACTGCACCCGAATGTGCGCATCAACTACCAGTCCATCGGTTCCGGCGGCGGCATCCGGCAGCTTCAGGCGGGCACGGTCGACTTCGGCGCCTCCGACAGTCCAATGAACGACGAACAGATTGCGAAGTCCGCGACGCCTCCCCTGCACTTCCCGACGGTGATCGGAGCCGTGGTGCCGGTCTACAACCTGCCAGGGGTGACGGGCGATCTGCGATTCACGCCGGAGGCACTGGCCGGGATCTACCTCGGAACGGTGAAGAAGTGGAATGACCGGCAGATCGCGAGCGCCAACGCGGGCGTGAAACTCCCGGCCACCGGCATCATCGTCATTCACCGGTCGGACGGCAGCGGCACTACGTTCGTCTGGACCGACTATCTCGCCAAGGTGAGCCAGTCCTGGGCGGCCAAGGTCGGATCCGGCACCTCGGTGAACTGGCCTGTGGGATTGGGGGCTAAAGGCAACGAAGGCGTGGCCGGACTGGTGAAACAGACGCCCGGTTCCATTGGTTATGTGGAACTGGTCTACGCGGTTCAGAATCAGATTCCCTTCGCAGCGGTGCGTAACCAGGCCGGGGAGTTTGTGAAAGCCGGCCTGGATTCGGTCACCGCAGCGGCAGCTTCGGCGGTGATGCCGGACGACTTCCGGGTCTCGATCACCAACCCTCCAGGCAAAGGGGCTTATCCGATTTCCAGTTTCACGTGGCTCATCATTCCGAGCGCCATACCCGACCCGGAAAAGCGCTCGGCCCTGACGGGCTTTCTGCAATGGATGCTGACCGACGGCCAGCCTGTGGCCAAGACCCTCGGCTACGCACCGCTGCCTCCGGCAGTGGTTTCCATGGAGTTAAAGGCGATTTCGCAAATTCGTTAGATGGCCGCCGCCGCGACATCCCGGGTCCAGTTGTTTCGCCGCCGGCTGCAAGCCGGAGACGAGGCCGCCCACCTGCTTACCCTGCTGTTCGGGGTGTCCATCCTTCTGATTACGGTGCTGCTGGTTTGGGAACTGTGGGTCAACTCGGCGCTGCCCCGCCAGAAGTTCGGCCTCGGGTTCCTCTTCGGACGGGTCTGGGATCCTGTCGCGGAGCAGTTCGGCGCCCTGCCGTTCATTTACGGAACCGTGGTCACGTCGGCCGTGGCACTGCTGATTGCCGTGCCATTCGGGCTCGGGGCCGCGATATTCCTCGCGGAACTGGCTCCGGCGCGGATTTCCTCCGCGCTGACTTTCGTGGTCGAACTGCTGGCCGCGGTTCCGAGCGTCATCTTCGGCCTGCTCGGCGTATTCATTCTGGTTCCGTTTCTGCGAACTACGGTCCAGCCGGCGCTCCAGTCCACGCTGGGGTATTTGCCGATTTTTCGCGGACCGGTGCTGGGAGTCGGCCTGCTCGCCGCCGGAGTGGTCCTGGCCATCATGATCGTGCCCTTCATCGTCTCCATCTCGCGTGAGGCGCTGCTGGCGGTGCCGGCCGAACAGCGGGAAGCCGCTCTGGCCCTGGGCGCCACACGTTGGGAGGCTACCCGGCAAGTCGTCGTTCCCTACGCGCGCCTGGGCATTTTCGGATCGGTCTTGCTGGCGCTGGCCCGCGCCCTCGGCGAGACCATGGCGGTGACCATGGTGATCGGAAACGACCCCAGAATCAGCGCATCCTTGCTGGCGCCCGGTTACTCGATCGCCGCGGTGATTGCCAACGAGTTTACGGAGGCCAGCAGCGAGATGCACGTGCAAGCCCTCATCGAACTCGGGCTGGTGCTTTTCCTGCTCACCATTCTTCTCAACGGTGTGGCGCGTCTGCTGATTCTTGGCATGGGGCGCCAGGGCGGGCGGCCATGAAGACCCGGTTCATCCTCCGGAAAGCCATCAATGCGCTGATGCTGGGTCTTACCGGGTTGTGCGCCCTCGTCACGGTGTCGGTCCTGTTCTTTATACTCGGATACCTGCTCTGGAACGGGGGCCGCGCCCTGGACTGGAATTTCTTTACCAAGCTTCCCTCCCCGCCCGGCGAGACGGGCGGGGGGATGGCCAACGCTATCGCCGGCAGCGCCAAGCTGATTCTGATTTCGGTCCTGGTGGGACTCCCGGTTGGCTTCATGGCGGGCGTGTACGTAGCCGAGTTTAGCGGCAAGACGATGGCGTTCTTTGTCCGCTACACCACCGACCTGTTGAACGGAGTGCCCTCCATCGTGATCGGGATATTCGTGTACGCCATCGCCGTGCTCCCGGTCAAACATTTTTCCGTTCTGGCCGGCGGCCTTGCGCTGAGCCTGATTCTGATCCCCGTCGTGGTCCGCACCACGGAGGAGTTTCTGCGTTCCGTGCCGGGTCCCTTGCGCGAGGGAGCGCTCGCTTTGGGCGCGCGCCACTGGCAGGCGGTGGCCACGGTGATTGTGCCTGCCGCCGCGCGCGGCATCCTGACCGGAGCGATTCTCGGGGCGGCCCGCGTGGCCGGCGAGACCGCGCCCCTGTTATTCACCAGTTTCAACAACCGGTACTGGAGTCCCGGCCTGGGCGAGCCTTCGGCCTCCCTGCCGGTGATGATCTTCACCTACGCGATCGCTCCCTACGACGACTGGCACCGCCAGGCCTGGGCCGCCGGGCTGGTCCTGCTGGGGCTGGTGCTGGCAGCGAATATCGCAACCCGCTGGATTCTTTCCAAAGGACTTTCGGCTCAACGGTGATGACATTAGATAGCGCGCTACTCATGAACTCGACCCGAGGCCCCGACCGGGGAACGCAAGGGATGGCCGCCGCGGGGACGCCCAAGATGAGAGTCAGCCGTCTTGGATTCTGGTACGGCTCCACCCTGGCGCTCGAGAATATTTCCATCGATATCCCGGTGAACCGCATTACCGCTCTGATTGGTCCTTCCGGGTGCGGCAAGTCCACCTTTCTGCGCGTTCTCAACCGCATGTACGAAACGGTTCGCCACACCAGCGTCGAAGGCGAGGCCCTGCTCGACAACGAGAGTATCTTCAGCATGGATGTCACCACGCTGCGGCGGAGGGTGGGCATGGTCTTTCAGAAGTCAAACCCTTTCCCGAAATCCATTTTCGACAACGTGGCTTACGGACTGCGGATTGCAGGCGGCATGGACGGCCTGCAACTGCGCGAGGCGGTCGAATCCAGCCTGCGCCGGGCCGCGCTCTGGGATGAGGTGAAAGACAAACTGCACGAGCCGGCCTATGCGCTTTCCGGCGGCCAGCAGCAGCGGCTGTGCATCGCCCGCGCCCTGGCCGTAAACCCGGAGGTGCTCCTGCTCGACGAACCCAGTTCCGCGCTGGATCCCATCGCCACGGCGAAAATCGAGGACCTCCTCTTCACCCTCAAGCAGTCTTGCACCGTGGTTCTGGTGACTCACAACATGCAGCAGGCGGCCCGGGTCGGTGATTTCACCGGCTTCTTCCTTTTGGGCAAACTGATCGAGTTCGACAGAACCGATATCATATTCAAGAGACCGGCCAAGCGGGAGACCGAAGATTACATCACCGGCCGGTTTGGATAGGCGGAACCGCGGCGTGCGCTATTTCAGAGAAGAACTCGACGAACTGCAAAGCCGCCTGCTCGAAATGGGCGGGCTGGTGGAGAACGCGATTCACCGGAGCATCGCCACACTGGTCGACCGCGACGAAGAGCAGGCGCAGGAGGTCTTCCGCAACGAGGCCCGGATCAACCAGATGGAGATCGACATCGACGATCTGGCCGTCCGCCTGATCGCCCGCCATCAGCCCATGGCCGGCGATCTGCGCTTCCTGACGGCCATTATCAAGATCAATAACGACCTCGAGCGCATGGGGGACCTGGCGATTAACATTGTCGAGCGTGCCATCGTCTCCATGCAGCAGCCCAGCGTGAAGCCGCTGGTGGACATTCCGCCCATGGCCAGGATGGTCGAATCCATGGTGCGGCGCAGCCTGGATGCTTTCGTCAAGCGCGACGCGGAGGTGGCCCGCTCCATTCTTCTGTCCGACGACGCCGTCGACGAGTTGCGCGACAACGTCATTGAGGAACTGATCGGCATCATGGAGCAGGATCCAACCACCGTCCGCCGCGCCCTCAGCCTGATTCTGATCACCCGCAGCCTGGAGCGGCTGGCGGATCACGCCACCAACATTGCGGAGGACGTGATCTTTCTGGTCCAGGGCGTCGACGTGCGCCACCACGCCGAAGAGACTTCCTGACCCGCGGCTACTTCTTGCGCACGGCGTCCTTCATCTCCAAGCCCGTTTCGTAGACCAGTTGGCGCGGTTCGTAGCCGTCGTCCTCGCGCTGGCGGGTCATTCCCGCGCCTGCCCACGACACGGGCATATGAGGCCGCCACGGGCGCCGCTCCCAGTAATAACCGCGGAAGGGGTCGCGCGTGCGGTGCATCCACTCGATCAGCCGGTCATGCAGGGCGTCCCGAACCGCCGCGTGCCCGGCCGAGCCGATCAGATTGACCATTTCTCCGGGATCGTTCTCAAGGTCGTACAACTCGTCAGTGGTAAGCAGGTTCACGGTCAGCTTATAGCGGCCGTCGAAGGCCGCGCGCAACGGTTGGAAGCCGCCGAAGCCGTCGTGATCCACCTCATAGCGGCCGAACTCGATGAAAACCGCATCGTTGGGACGCAGCGCGGGGTCGTGAAACGTCCCGAGCATGCTCTTGCCCTCGAGCGGCTTGGGAACCGGCATGCCCATGGCGTCCAGAACGGTCGGCACGACATCGATGTGCGAAACCGGCCACGGACATACCGCCCCTTTCGGCGCGCGGTCCGGCCAGCGCACCAGCAAAGGGATGCGCGCGATTTCGTCGTACGTCGCCGGACCCTTGCCCGAGAGCAGGTGGGAACCAAGGAAATCGCCGTGGTCCGACGTGTAGATTACCAGGGCGCCGGGAGCGTACCGGTCGACGGCCTCCAACACCCGCCCGATCTCGTAGTCCACGTAGGTGTGGCATCCGAAGTAGTCGGCCTGCTTGATGGGCCTGGCTGCGCGCGTTCCCAGAGCGGGACCAGCCCAGACGCGCTGGTGCTCGGGTTTGTTGGTCAGCGGGTCGCGCAGGTTCGCACTGGGCGGGAACTCGTAGTCCCGGTACATCTCCGAGTACGGCCGGGGACAAAGAAACGGACCGTGCGGCTCGTCGTAAGAGACCACGAGAAAGAATGTCTCCCCGCCGTGCCGCGCCAGAAAGTCAATGGCGCGATTCGAGCACCGGTGTCCGAACAGGAAGTCTTCTTTCAGGCTGGGATCGCGGTTCGTGGCCGTCTGGCGGGAACGCACCCGGTCCTTCTCGGATAGCTCCTCGAGGTAGCTCCTGCCGTCGTACCAGTAGCGTTTGTCCCAACCCTCGGGGCAGCGTCCCGTACCAAAATAGTCAGCGCCATCCAGATGCCATTTTCCGATGTAGGCGGTGTGGACGCCGCGGTCGCGAAGGCGCTGTCCGATGGTGCGTACGGTCTGGCCGAGGGGCATGCTGTTGCCCCAGGCGCCGTTGCTGTGGGGCCAGGTGCCCGTGAACAACGCCGAGCGCGCCGGACCGCACACCGGCTGGCAGGTGTAGGCACGCTCGAAGCGAATACCCTGGCTCGCGAGCCGGTCCAGGCTGGGTGTCTTGAGGCCGGTGTTGCGGTAGCAGTTCAGCATGTCCCAGCGGGTGGTGTCGGTCATCAGAAAGACCACCTGCCGGGCGCCGCCCGCCGCCTGTGTCGCGCCGGCGCCGCGGGTCGCGGAAAGCGCACCGGCTCCGGCAGTCCTGAAAAAGTTTCTTCGGTTGTACTGGCTCATGGCGGTGTCCCGAAAACCAACGCTGTTCAGGATACAGCAGTCCCGGCCGGGAACGCACCCGCATGATAGCCCGCCGTTCACCCCAACAGCGGGGGTAGTCGGCGATGTCTTGCGGCAAGGTCCAGAGCGATGGCCGGTCCTGGGTCCGCGTGGAGGCTCACTTGAAGCGGAGCTACGACGTCGACGTGTCCCACGGTTACTGTCCCGCTTGCGCCGAGACAGCTTTACGTGAAGCGATGAGCACGCTGTAGGCGGCGCAGCCCGGAGTGGCCTCACGGTACGAGGGCTTCGGCGGGCTCGGGCTTCGTCTCCGGGGGGGCTTTTTCCTTGTGCTTGCACTCCGGGTTGGGGCATTGGTAGATGGAGCCCGACTTCAGCCACTTCTCCACCATATACGGGCTTCCGCACTCCGGGCACTTCCGGGCTACGGGCCTGGCCCATGATACGAAGTTGCAATCCGGGTAACGGCTGCAACCGTAGAAGGTCTTGCCGCGCCGGGAGCGCCGTTCGACCACTTCCCCTTCCGCGCACTCGGGACACTTGACTCCGATGGTCTTCTGCTTGACGAATTTGCAGGCCGGGTAATTGCCGCACGCCGTAAACTCGCCGAAACGGCCGCTCTTCAGCACCAGGTTGCTGCCACACAGAGGGCACTTCTCTTCCAGGGGAACATCGGGTTTCCTCTGCTGCCCGCCGAGCGGTTTGGTGGTTTTGCAGTCAGGATAACCGGTGCAGGCGTAGAACTGGCCGAAGCGGCCTTTCTTGAGCACCATCGCGCGGCCGCAGTTTTCGCAGTATTCTTCGTCGCCCTGCTCGGACAGGTCCACCTTGTCGACATCCGGCAAGTCCACGGTGAGTTCCCGCGTGTAGGTGCACTCGGGATAGCCCGTGCAGGCGATGAAGCTGCCGTGGCGGCCCCACTTGATTACCAGCGGCTTGCCGCACTTCTCACAGGTGAGATCGGTGGGCTTCTCCATGCGCTTGATGTCGGTCATGTGTTCTTCGGCGTGTTTCAGGTCCTTGTCGAACTTCTCGTAAAACTCGCCGATCGCCCGCCGCCAGTTGATCTTGCCCTCTTCGATTTCGTCGAGCTCCTCTTCCATGCGGGCCGTGTAGTCGACATCGAAGATATCGTTGAAGTTCTCAATCAGCAGGTCCGTCACCACCATGCCCAGCTCGGTGGGCTTGAAGCGGCCGCCCTCCTTGCGGACGTAGTCGCGCTCCTGGATGGTGGACAGAATGGAGGCGTAGGTGGAGGGGCGGCCGACGCCGTCGGCCTCGAGCTCCTTCACCAGCGTGGCTTCGGTGAAGCGCGGAGGCGGCTCGGTGAAATGCTGCTCGGGCCGTATGGAGCGCAGCTTGAGCACCTGGCCTTCCTCGACCGCCGGAAGCTTGTGCTTCAGTTCTTCGTCTTCCTCGTCCTTCTGGTCCTTGCCCTCCTCGTAGACGGCCAGGAAGCCATCGAACTTGGGCGCCGAGCCGGTGGCCCGGAACAGGTAAGCGGCGCCGTCCTGGCCCTGGGCCGTCACTTCGATGGTGGTCTGGTCGAAAACCGCCGGCATCATCTGGGAAGCCACGAAGCGCATCCAGATCAGCCGGTACAGCTTCATCTCGTCTTCCTGAAGATATCCGGCCACCGACTCGGGGGTTCTCATTACCGAGGTGGGCCGGATGGCCTCGTGCGCGTCCTGCACGTCGCGCTTGGCCCGGTAGATGTTGGGAGACGCAGGCAGGTACTGTTCGCCGAAACGCTCGCGAATCAGGTTGCGGGCTTCATCTACGGCTTCCCCGGCCACGCGGGTGGAATCCGTGCGCATGTAAGTGATGAGGCCCACCAAACCTTCTTTGCCCAGCTCGACGCCCTCATACAAACGCTGGGCCAGCATCATGGTGCGCTTCACGCTGAAGCGCAGCTTACGCGCCGCTTCCTGCTGCAAGGTGGAGGTGATGAAGGGCGCCACCGGGTTGCGGCGCTTCTCGCGCGTGGCGACGGATTTGACCGTGAATACCGCTCCCGCGATCTGCGCCACCAGGTGGTCGGCCGCCGCCTGGCTGCCGATTTCGACGGGCTCTTCGTTGCGCCGCACCAGGCGCGCGTCGAAAGCGGGCGGCTTCCTGGCCCCCAGGCTGACATCCAGGGTCCAGTATTCACGTTTCTCGAAGGCGCGGATTTCGCGCTCGCGCTCGACAATCAGCCGCAGCGCCACCGTCTGGACCCGCCCGGCGGAGAGGCCCCGGCGGACTTTGTCCCACAGCAGCGGGGAGATCTTGTATCCCACCAGCCGGTCCAGCACGCGCCGGGCCTGCTGGGCTTCCACCAGGTGAATGTTCACCAGCCCGGGACTTTCAAAGGCGCGGCGGATGGCATTGGGCGTGATCTCGTTGAACATCACGCGATAGATGCGCGGCGGCCCGCCCTTCTTGCCATTGAGTTCTTCCATCAGGTGGTAGCAGATGGCTTCCCCTTCGCGATCGGGGTCGGCCGCCAGGTACACGGATTCCACCTTACGGGCCGCCTGGCGCAGCTCCTGAATCAGCTTCTTCTTGCCCTCGATGACTTCGTAACGGGGCTCGAAGTCGCGCTCGATGTCAACCGCCAGGTCGTTCTTCGGCAGGTCCTTGATGTGACCGAGCGAAGCTTTCACCAGGTACTGAGCGCCCAGATATTTATTGATGGTTTTCGCCTTTGCGGGCGATTCCACGATCACCAGAGATTTTGCCATTCGATACCGTGTGTGGTGCTACCACACTTTAACAAAGTTCTTACCGGGCAGTTGTTTCGCCTGCCCGCCCAGTTCCAGCTCAAACAACGCCGCCACCAGTTCGGAACTGGAGTAATCCTCAAGAGCCTCCAGGAGTTGATCGATGTGTGTGGGAACGTCCACCTTGAGCACATCCAGGATCCGCCGTCCCAATTCGGCCTGGGGGCCAATGGGAAGAGATGCCTGCCCGGCGCTGGAGGTTGCATGGGCCGGTGCGCCGGTAGTGGCCAGCCGCTGGCGGACCTCGAGCGGCAGATCCACGAGCACGTCCTCGGCCTCCTGCACCAGCTTTGCTCCCTGCTTGATCAGCAGGTTGGGCCCCCAGCTCGCTTTCGAAGTGATGTTACCGGGAACCGCGAACACCTCGCGTCCCTGATCCATGGCCAGGCGCGCGGTGATGGACGATCCGCTATACTGAGCCCCTTCCACCACCAGCACACCCGCGCTCATCCCGCTGATGATCCGGTTGCGGATGGGGAAATTCTGCGGAAACGCCACCGATCCCATGGGAAACTCTGAAATCAGCAACCCCTTTGCAATAATGTCCGCGGCCAGACGCTTGTTCTCGGACGGATAGACGATGTCGGCGCCACAACCGAGCACGGCAATCGTGTTGCCGCCGGCGTTCAACGCGCCCTTGTGGGCAGCCGTGTCGATGCCCCGCGCCATGCCGCTGACGATCGTCAAGCCCGCGCGCGCCAGGTCCGCGCCCAGCCGCTCGGCGACCGCGACGCCGTACGGGGTCGGGCGGCGGGTGCCGACAATGCCGAACATCAACGACTGCAACAGCTCGACGCGGCCGCGCGCGAACAGCAACACGGGCGGGTCCAGAATCTCCCGCAGCGGAGCGGGATAGTTCGGGTCGCCGATGGTCACCGCCACGGTTCCGGTCTCTCGCATTTTTTCCTGTTGCAGCACGGCATCTTCAAAAGTGCAGCCACTCGCAATGCTTTGGGCCACCGCGCCGCCGGCGCCGGCGGACTCCAGTTCCGTGCGCGAGGCGCGAAAGATGGCCTGCGGTGTCCGGAATCGTTCTATGAGCTTACCCGCCGTCCTCGTGCCGAGGCCCGGGATCAGCTTCAGAGCCAGCCAGTGAAGTTCCTCCTCCTGGCTGAGAGCAGGGAGAAGCATGTAGGAGGCAACAGCTCGCCTCATTCCGACTGTAGCAGCAGCAAGCTTGAGTTCGCAACCGCACTCTGAACGAGTGAACGAGAGGGGAAGATCAAGAACTCGCCCGCCTCCCTCGCCTGCCAGTCCGCATGGTTTTTGGGCGGTTGAGGCCCTGGGACCTGGTTGCGGCGCGCATCGCCGGCGCGCTCCACCGCGCGCCGCAGACACAGCCCGCCGCCAGACGGTTATGATGAGAAGGACAGCGCATGAAACGCGAACCGGATTTCTTCGACGGTAAGGAGCCCGTCCTGGTTTATATCGCCAAACGGCTCAGAGACGCCTTGCGCCTGGAGTCCATCTTCACCGGAGCCGGGGTGGATTACCTGGTGGAGGCCGACCGCTACCGGGGAGGATTCCTGTTTCCCGCCGAGCGCGTGGGCGCCTTCTTCTATGTGCTCGAAGAACACCAGGAGGCGGTCCGAAGCCTGATGCGGGATCACGGTTACCGGCCGTTCGAGCCCGCCGGCTGAATTTCGGAGTCCAGCTCCCCTCCGATCTGCTAAAATGGCTTCATAAGAGGAGGCACTGGGATGCACAAGACTCTGAGCATCGGTTTGTTCTTCACTATCTCCGCGGTGGCGGCTTCGATTCCTTCCCGCACGATTTACGGCAACTACGTGGAAGCCCGCACGGCGGACGTCTATACCGGCCCTTGCTTCGCAAACTCCGAGGTGGGTCTGGAGGGCAAGTTCGCGGTCTTCGGCTGGAACGTCACCAAGGGTTCCTGGCAGGGCGTGAACCTCGACGGGCTCTCGGTGGTCGGCGTGGTGCGGGCCAGCAACACGCTGGGAGACATCTCCCAGACGTACTATCCGGTCAAATCCATTCTGATCGTGGACCAGCGCGCCAGTCTTGAGCAACGGCTCGCCCTGGAAAGCTTCGCCAAACGCATGGCGGGCGACTTGCTCCAGCAGGTGGTGAAAGTGGACTACGCACCCATCAGCCTGGGTTTTGAGAACGGCGATCTGCACAGCATGAAGGCCACCCTGGTGGCCGGAAACCTGGCCAGGATCCAGACCCGGGCGCTCAACGGCACGGACCACATTTGCCACAACGAAGAGGTTTTCTATCCGCCCCTGGCGAAGCTGGACCACGCCATGCCGGCGGTAACCGTGGCGCACCGTTTCGACGGCGCGGGCCTCGGCGCGACGTGGAGCAGTCCGGAAAAGCGCAGTGCGTTCGTCGGGACCTTCTCGGCGCCGGCCGAGTAGCTCCCCTCGCCTCCGATCGCGGGTTGCACGCTCCGCCCGGGTTCACTAGACTGATGTCGCGAACCTAAGGAGCGACAATCTATGCGATCCCGAATCGCCGCGGCGGCCGGGCTGCTGGCTTTGGCATGCAGCGGCGCGGCGCGCGGCGCCGACTACGCGATCGGAGCGGACCTCTCTTTTCTGAAACAGGCCGAAGACGGCGGCACAGTTTTCAAGGACAACGGCGCGGCCAGGCCGGGTCTCGAAATCTTCAGGAACCACGGGTACAACTGGATCCGCCTGCGCCTGTTTCACACTCCCACCCAGCTCCCCAACAGCCTGGAGTACACGATCGCCGCTGCCCGGGCGGCCAGGCAGTTGGGGTTCAAGTTCCTGCTCGATTACCACTACTCCGACACGTGGGCCGATCCGGGCAAGCAGTATCCGCCCAAGGCCTGGCAGGGGCTGCCGCACGCCGATCTGGTGAAGGCGGTTTTCGAGTACACCCGCCAGACCACCGAGGCTCTCCGCGGCGCGGGCGTGCTGCCGGACATGGTCCAAATCGGGAACGAAATCAGCAACGGAATGCTATGGCCCGACGGCAAGCTGCCCGAGAACTGGGACAACCTCGCCGACCTGGTGAAGGCCGGCATCAACGGCGTGGATGCCGGGCGCGGGAACGGTCCGCGCCCGAAAATCATGATCCACATCGACAAAGGCGGGGACCAGGCGAGCACAAAGTCCTTTTTCGACAAACTGAACTCCTACCGGTTCGACTACGACGTGATCGGGCAGTCCTATTACCCGTGGTGGCACGGCAGTCTCAACGACCTGCGCGAAAACATGTTCTTCATGGCCACCCAATACGGGAAAGACATCATCCTGGTGGAGGTCGCCTACAACTGCCGGCCGGCCGAGTACGCCAAGAAACCGGAACAGGCGCCGTTCCCGGAGACGCCCGAGGGACAGAGGCAGTTTCTGGAAGAAGTCAACCGGATCGTGATGGCCACTCCGAATCACCGCGGCAAGGGCGTGTTCTGGTGGGAACCCGCCGTGGTCGGAGGACTCGAGCGCCGCGGTTTTTTTGACCCCGCCCGAAACGCCCTGCCGGTGATCACCGTGTTCGACAAGTACACTCGCCACTAGAAAACTGGAGATCTCATCTATGAATTCCGCACAGAAAACGATGCTGCACTCTCTCTCTGTCCTGACTCTGGCGTGGCTGGTTCTGGCGGCCGGATGTGCAGGCCGGAAGGCGCAGAAACCGGCCTTGGACGCCGCCGTGTTCAAGGATCCCCCCAGCCAGTACCGGGGAACCGCGATGTGGGGCTTCGACCTGTCCAAGGTGACCGAGGCGTCGGCGGCCGCCGGCGTCGAGGAGCTCAGCAAGAACCTCTACGGCGGGTTCTTTATCACCGTCAGCGGGGCCAACGCCAGGAACCTCGATCCGGCTTACGTCAAGCAATCCCGGTCCTTCTTCCAGTTCTCGGATCACGGCATCGAATACCTCAGCCCGGAGTTTTTCAAGGTGTATCGCGCAGCCGTTGAGGCGGGGAAGAAGAAGGGCTTGTCCATGATTTTCTACGACGACTACTTCTTCCCTACGGGCACGGTCTGCGGCCAGCTCTACATGAAGCACCCCGAGCACATGGCCAAGCGGCTCGACATGGTGGAACAGGACGTCACCGGGCCGGCCAAAGCCGACCTTGCCGTTCCGAAAGGCACCTACATGGGTGCTGTGCTCATGAACCGGAAGACCTTCGAGCGCATTGACATCAGTGACCGGAAGAACAGTGGCAATCACGTGGTGTGCGATGTGCCTGCGGGCCAGTGGAAGGCGATGGCCTTCTACCTCAATCACGACGCCGTGATGAAACTGCGCAACCCCGGCCTGATGGACTACCTGGACTCCGCCGCCGTAGACACATTTCTGGCGATGAGCTACGACAAGTTCTACGCGGAGCTGAAGCCTTACTGGGGCAGCGTGATCCGGATGGCGTTCTATGACGAGCCGTCCATGCACTGGCTGGACGGCCAGATGTGGACGCCGGCGTTCAATAAGAACTTCGAGACGAAGTACGGGTACAACCCGATCCGGAACTATCCGGCCTTGTGGTACGACATCGGTCCCGAGACTTCTTCGGCGCGTAACGCGCTGTTCGGATACCGCGCCGAGCTGTTTCAGGCCTTCATCAACAAGCTCGAAGCCTGGTGCCGCAACCACGGCATTCAACTTACCGGGCATCTGGACCAGGAAGAGGTTCCCAACCCAACGCCCATCAACGGCGACCTGATGAAGATGTTCGAGCACCAGGACGTGCCGGGGGCCGATGACATCTTCATCTGGGGGCGGTCGAACCGGGGCTACAAGGTCGTGACTTCGGCGGCGTTCAACTACGACAAGCCAGTGATGATGACGGAGACCTACGCCGCTTACCGCAAGATTGACGAGAAGATCCTGTTTCAGGTGGCCATGGATCAGTACGCGATGGGCGTGAATTTCCAGGTCCCGACCGCGGGCATTGAACGGCGCGCCCGCAACGTCCCGGACCTGAACCGCTACGTAGGCCGGATGAGCTACCTGCTGCAAGGCGGGCGTCACGTCGCCGACGTCGCCGTGCTGTATCCGATCGCTTCACTTCAGGGCTGCTATCAGTTCCAGACCCGGGGCCGGCAGGGGGAACGCCATGCCGGCCGCAAGCTGGATGGCGTCGCGGTCTCTGAGAACTGGCACTATGCCTACACCGGCGGCATTCTGCCTCCTGAGATCGACTATATGAACGTGGGCGAAGCGCTCTACCGCGGCCTGCGCGTGGACTATACCTACCTGCACCCGGAGGTTCTGGAGAGCCGCTGCATCATCGCCGGCAACCAGCTCGTGCTGAACAACAAGACCAACCGCGAAGAGTACGGCGTCCTGATCGTGCCCGGGGGCGACACCCTGCGTGTGGCTACCGCGAATGCCGTGAGAGACTTCTACCGGCAGGGTGGAACGGTGATTGCGACCAGCCGGGTCGCATTCCGGTCCGCCGAGCCGGGCCGCGACCCGGAGGTCCGCCAGGCGATGAGCGACCTGTTCGGGCTCCCGGCGGACGCTTTAGTGAAGAACCAGATTCCTACGGACAGCGGCAGGGGGTACATGATGAGGCGAAACCCCGCGGGCGGCCGCGTCCTCTTCGTACCGAAGGCGGAGCCGGCCTTGCTGGAGACAGCGCTCAAAGAGGTGCTGCCCGTGCGGGATGTGGAGTTCGGCGAGGGGATGTGGCCGCTGAAGACGGGCGAGGCCTACGACGGCGCCCTGACCTACATTCACAAGGTGAAGCACGGGCGCGACGTCTACTTCTTCGCGAATTCGTCGGAACGGCCGGTCGCCACCGAGGTGGTCTTGCGGGGCCACAAAGAACTGGGGATCTGGAATCCGCACACCGGCGAGCGGCAACCGGCCCGGTACACCCATGCCGAATCGGGCGGCAGCCCGGTCACCAGGGTGAAACTGACCTTGCCCGCCGTCTCGTCGCTGTTTTACGTGCAGGAACCCTGACGGGCGCGCCTGTGGCGGACGGCGCGATTTCGAGTTTGACAAATCGCGCCGTCGCGGTATTATTTGAGTTACTCCCCCGCGTGAACTCTGAGGAAACGGTGAACCCCATTCAAACGCCAGTCATTCTGGAGACCAATCTCGACGGTCTCGAGCCGTACTCGAGGGGCAAGGTGCGAGATGTCTATAGCCTCGGCGACCGCCTGTTGATCGTGGCTACGGATCGTATATCGGCCTTTGACTTCATCCTGCCCACGGGTATTCCGGATAAGGGCCGGGTGCTCACTCAGTTGTCCATCTTCTGGTTCGATTTTCTGCGCGAGCTGACGCCCACCCATTTCCTGACCGCCGACGTCGCCGAGTATCCCGCCGAGTTGCAGCCGCATCGCGAACAGATCGAAGGACGCTCGATGCTGGTGCGGAAAGCGCGCATGGTCGAGATCGAATGCGTGGCCCGCGGCTACCTGGCCGGCTCCGGCTGGAAGGAGTACCGCGAACGCGGCACCGTTTGCGGCATCCCCTTGCCGGCGGGACTGTGCGAAAGCGAACGCTTGCCCGAACCCATCTTCACGCCCGCCATCAAAGCCCAGAGCGGCCACGACGAGAATATTTCTTTTGGACGCATGGTCGAGCTGGTGGGTGAGGAGGTCTCCCACCGCCTCAAGGATCTGACGCTGGCGATCTACTCGCGCGCGGCGGCTTACGCCGAAACCCGCGGCATTCTGATCGCGGACACCAAGTTCGAATTCGGTTTCGCCGGCGGTGAGCTGCTTCTCGGTGACGAGGTGCTTACGCCGGACTCTTCGCGGTTCTGGCCGCTCGACACCTACCGGCCGGGCGGGCCCCAGTTCTCCTATGATAAGCAGTACGTACGCGACTATCTCGAGTCCATCCACTGGAACAAGCAGCCGCCCGCGCCGCCGCTGCCTCCCGAAGTAGCCGCACACACGAGCGAAAAGTACAAAGAGGCCTACCGAGCACTGACGGGTAAGCAATTGTGAACTGGCTGGACATTGTCCTGCTGCTGATTCTGGTGTGGTCGCTGGCCGTAGGGGTCGCGCGCGGCTTCTCGCGCCAGGCCATCGGTCTGATTTCGACGATTGTGGCGGTAATCGCCGGAGCCTGGTTCTACGGGCCGGCGGGAGCTTTCCTGCAACCCTACGTCAGTTCCCGCAGCATTGCGAATCTGTGCGGGTTTGCGCTGGTCTTCGCCGGCGTGATGCTGGCCGGGGCGCTGATCGCGTGGGCCCTCGGCAAGCTGTTGAAGTGGGCCGGACTGTCCTGGTTTGACCGCCTGTTGGGCGGGGTCTTCGGATTGGTGCGCGCCCTGCTGATCTCGATCGCCATCGTGATGGCGCTGGTGGCATTCACGCCGGGCCCGGACCCTCCCCGGTCCGTGGTGCGGTCGCGGCTGGCGCCGTACGCCCTCGACTCCGCAAATGTGCTGGCTTCGGTGACGCCGCACGAGTTGAAAGCCGAGTTCCGGAAACGCTACGAACAGGTCAAGAAGATCTGGAACAATACCGTAAAGAAAGAGGCCGGGAAGTTGCCCGGGACGGAGATCTGACGCAACATGAAGGAAGCGTTTGAATGCCTCGTGGAGCACCTGTCGAAACACGGTTTCAGCCTCGACGAGGCTGTCGCCGTGCTGGAACGTGCGATGATCGTCCGCGCCCTGGAGAAAGCCGGGGGGAACCGCTGTGCGGCCAGCCAGGCCCTGAAAGTGCATCGAAACACCCTCCAGCGCAAAATTGCCGAGTACGGACTGGAAGTGCGGGGGGTGCGCCGGAAGCCGCCCTCGCGAGCCGCGGCGCGCAAACGCGCGGCCGCCGCGCAGTAACCGCGCAGGCCGGGAAGGCCCTGACCCACCCTGATGCTATGATGGGGAGTGCAGGGTGAATGGACCTTCTGATCTTCGACCTCGACGGTACCCTCATCGATTCCAAGCTTGACCTGGCTCATGCGGTGAACGCGGCGCGCCTCCACCTCGGAATGCCGCCTATCGAAAATGATCGTGTGTATTCCTACGTGGGTGATGGCGCGCCAGTGTTGATGCGCCGCGCACTCGGTCCGGAAGCCTCCGATGCGCAGGTGCAGCAGGCGCTGGAGTACTTCTACTCGTACTATCGCGACCACATGCTGGACCACACGGTCCCTTACCCGGGTGTGCGCGAGTCGCTGGACCGCCTCCGGGCCGCCGGCGTGAAGATGGCCGTGCTGACCAACAAACCCGTGCGCTTCAGCCAGGGCATCGTCGAAGGACTCGGGCTGAAGGATTATTTCTTTCGGGTTTACGGCGGCAACAGCTTCCCGGAGAAGAAGCCCGACCCAGCCGGCGTGGAAGCCCTGATGCGGGAAGCCGGAGCGGCGCGCGAAGCCACGCTGATGATCGGAGACAGCGCCGTGGACGTGCGCACCGCGCGCAATGCGGGCATTCTGTGTTGCGGCGTCACCTACGGATTTCAGCCCGAAACGCTTCTGGCGGAGCCGCCGGATTTTCTCATGGATCGCATGGAGCAGGTCGCCGACCTGGTCATCAGCCGGCGCCAGGCGCGGGCAGACTGACCCCGGCTCCGCTCCCGTAGAGTTCCGCGGCTACGCGAAAGGTGTTGGCGTGGGCCTCCGCGGTTCGCTCAATCGGGTCGGCATAGCCGCCGCCGAGCGTGATCACCAGCGGCACGCCGGCCGTGTAGCAGGCCTCAATGACCAGCCTGTCCCGTTCCCGGAGGCCCGCGTGGGTCAGGGCCAGCCGGCCGAGTTTGTCCCCCTGGAGCGGGTCCACGCCGGACTGATAGAAGACCACGCCGGGCGAAAACGCCACGACTTCAGGCAGCACCCGCTCCAGGGTGCGCAGGTATTCGCCGTCACCGGTTCCGTCCGGAAGCGGAACGTCAATCCGGCTGCGCTGCTTGCGAAAGGGGAAGTTGTTTTCGCCGTGCACGGACACGGTCAGTACCTCAGGGTCGTCCCGAAAGATCAGGGCCGTGCCGTCGCCCTGGTGCACGTCGAGATCCACCATGGCCGCCCGCCGCGCCAGGCCTTCGCGGCGCAGCCACAGGGCGGCGACAGCCAGGTCGTTGAACACGCAGAAACCCGAGCCTTCCCCTCGCGAGGCGTGGTGCGTGCCGCCAGCCAGGTTGCCGCCCAACCCGCCCCGTAACGCGTCCCGGGCGGCGGCCAGCGTGCCCCCGACCGAGGCCAGCGTCCGGCGCACCAGGCCGGGACTCCACGGAAAGCCGATCCGCCGCGCGGCCTGCGGATCGAGCGCGCCTTTCAAGAAGGCCTCCACGTATTCCGGCTCATGCGCCAGGGCGATGACCTCCGGGTCCGCCAGAGGCGCCTCCTCGAAACTGTAGAATCCATCCGCCGCCAGCAGGTCGCGGGTCATCCGGTACTTCGCTACCGGGAAGCGGTGGCCCGCCGGCAAGGGAAACCCGTGGTGGTCGCAGTAGAACAGGCGCCGGGCCATCCGTCAGCGCTTGGACAGATCGCGCACGGCGATGTCCTTGAAGCGCATGTTGCCCTGCCCGCCGGAATGCAGTTGCAGGGCAATGGTGCCGTCGAAAGACTTCGGGGCCGGGTCGGTGAAATCCAGCACCTTGATGCCGTTCAGGATGGCGACGTAATGGTTGCCCTCGACCTTGAGGAGGTAATCGTTCCAATCGGTGGGCCGGATGACGAACTCATACTCCGGGGAGGGCCAGGCGACCCAGCCGCGTCCGTCGCCGTAAATACCCCCGGTGTGATGCATCGGAGTAGGGTCGATCTCGAATTGCAGGCCCTGGCTGACGTCCGCGGTGCCGGGCTTGAAGGCGGTGTGGAAGAAGACGCCGCTGTTGCCGTCACCCTCGCACTTGAAGCGGAGTTGCAAATGAAAGTCCTTATACTTTTTCACGGTTTCCAGATACCCGTACTCCCGGGTGACGGCCCGGCCGTGAATCGTGCCGTCCTCGACGGCCCACTTCTCCCGGCCTACTTCATGCCAGCCGCTGAGGTCTTTGCCGTTGAACAGGACTTCCCACTGCTCATTGGGCAACTGCCGCTGGTTGGGCTGGGCAAGCGCCAGCGCGGCTAGAGAAAGGAATATCGTAACGGTGCGCATCCTTCGCATGATACATCGGGCTCGTTCGCCCGGGCCAGCCGCGATTCAAGCTTCGGCGCCGGTCTCGCGGCGAATCGCGGCGACAATGCGCTCGGTGACCCTGGTTACCATCTCGGGCTCGACCGCCTCCACCATGACGCGAATCACCGGCTCGGTGCCCGAAAAGCGCACCAGCACGCGGCCCGAGCCGTTGAGCAGGCGCTCGCAAGCGCGGATCTCGCTGGCCACGGCAGGCATCTGCTCGAGGGGTTTCTTTTCGCGGACCCGGACGTTTTCCAACCGCTGCGGAAAAACCTTGAGATCCGCGACGAGGTCATCCAGGGAGCCCCCGCTACGGCGGACGATTTCAAACACCCGCAGCGCGGTGAGCAGGCCGTCGCCCGTGGTGGCGTGCTCGCGGAAGATCACGTGCCCGGATTGTTCGCCGCCCAACACAGCGCCAGTGCGCACCATCTCCTCGAGCACGTACTTGTCTCCCACAGGCGTGCGCAACAGCCGGACACCCTCGCGTTGGAGGGCTTGTTCCAGCCCCAGGTTGGACATCACCGTGGCCACTACCGTGTCGCCGGCCAGCCGCCCGGACGCCCGCAGCGCGCGCGCGGCGACCAACAGGACCGCGTCGCCGTCCACGATTCTCCCGCTGCCCGAAACGAAGATTGCCCGGTCGGCATCGCCGTCGAAGGCCACGCCGGCATCGGCCCGGGTTTCGACGACCCGTTTCCGCAGGCCCTCGACATGCAGCGCTCCGCAGTCCAGGTTGATATTGCGGCCGTCCGGCGAGTCGCCCATTGTGTCCACCGTGGCCCCAACCCGGCGGAACAGCTCCGGCCCCAGCCGGTACGCGGCTCCGTTGCCGCAATCCAGCACCAGGCGCATCCCCTCCAGCGAAACGCTGGTGGTGGAAACCAGGTATTCCAGGTACCGGCGGTCCAGGCTGGCGTCTTCGACAAGGTGAGCCGAAACCGGATCGATGCCATTGCCCAGCAGCCGGAAGATCTCCTCTTCCATGGCGTGCTCTTCCGGGTCGGGCAGCTTGTAACCGCTGTGGCCAAACACTTTAAGACCGTTGTCGCGGTATGGGTTGTGGGAGGCCGAGATCACCACGCCGGCCACGAACGGGCCGGTGCGCGTCAGGCAGGCGATTCCCGGCGTGGTCACCACTCCGGCAAACTGCACTCCGACGCCGCGCCTGGCCAGTCCTCCGGCCACCTGCGCAGCCAGCCAGGCGCCGGACTCGCGGGTGTCCATCCCGATTACCACCTCCGGGTTGGCGCTGAGATGGCGCGCGACGCTCCCCAAGGCCATGCCGAAGGCATGCACCGTAGGCGCATCCAGGGGATGCTCTCCGGCTACGCCACGAATTCCGTCGGTACCGAACAACTGTCTGGCCATCAGCCCCTCACTCTCGCAGCGCGGACGCCGCCCTTGCCACGCACGCCCAAAGGAATGGTGTTCCCGGCCCCTATCTTTTCTCTACCACGACGCGGACCGACACGCGGGGGGACTCGGCAAAACGCACATGCGGATCGTCCACAAACGCATTCACACTGAACTGCGACTCGGCGACCACCGGCGCCAGGTCAATCGGATCGGTCTGCGCGTATTCGATCCGCCTGACGCGGCTTTCCGGCCCGACCACGGTCAGAACCGGGGGGGCCGCCTCGTAACTGGCAAGGGAATATCCGTCCTGGAGCTTGCCCGTAAACCGCACCTCCACGTTGATCTTGCGCGAGACCCGGCGGTCGAATTCGAAGCGCAGTTGGGAAGGGATCGACCGCACCAGCTTCATCCCGTGCGGCAGACTCACGGCCCGCTCGTCGATATTGAACGTGCGTTCACCCGGATTCGAGACTCCGGAAAAATCCAGACTGACCGCCGGCTTGGCGTCGTTGAACCGCTCCAGCATGCCCGCGCTTCCCCGTAACTCCAGGTACACCTGCTCGATGACGTCCGAGCTGATTTCCAGGTCGTCGGGAATGCCCTTATATTGCACAGGCGCCGATACGAAAGAGATCAGGGCGGTATCGCGGCTTACGCTGATCCAGAACAGCACGGCCGCGGCCAGCGACAGCGCCTTCCAACCCAGATTGTGCGTCAGGAGCCGAAACAGCATCATGGACGGTCGACTCCTTCGTATCGTTCGTATCGTTCCAGACGATCATCGGCTTGATCTGCCGCCTGTGCCTCCGGTTGATACAAATGATCCCGTTTATACCCGAAGTGAGCCGTGATGCGTTCCGCGACGCGCTGGACTCCCACATTCTTCTCAATCTCGCCGAAAGCCGCCACTGAAATCGCGCCCGTCTCCTCCGACACCACGATGGACAGGCAATCGGTTTCTTCGGTGATGCCGATGGCGGCGCGGTGGCGGGTTCCCAGCTTCAGCGAGAGGGCCGGATTCATGCTGAGCGGCAGGAAACAGGCGGCCGCGGCCAGCCGGTTCTTCCGGATAATCGCGGCGCCGTCATGCAAAGGAGCGTCGCGCCGGAACACGGTCAGCAGCAGGTCACGCGACACCCGCGCGTCCAGCGGCACGCCGCTCTCGATGAAGGTGCGCAACCCGGTGTCCCGTTCCATGACAATGAGCGCGCCGGTCTTGCTTTCCGACAGGCGCGGCAGGGCCAGCAAAATCTCCTCGGCCGACTCCAGCCGCCGCAGGCCCCCGAAAAACAACTGTTTCCGCCCCAGCCGGGCCAGGGTGCGCCGGATCTCGGATTGAAATACCACAATGACCGCAATCGCCGTGTACGGCACCACGCTCGACAACAGCGAGCGCAGGGCCTGGAGATTCGCCCATACGGCGACGTTGTAAATGGCAAACAGGATGAAAATCCCCAGCAGCACCCGGGCGGCGCGGGTCCCCCGCACGATCATCAGCAGTTGGTAAATCAGGAACGCAACCAGCAGAATGTCCAGGACCGCCGGCACGGTCAGAGTCGGGATTGCGGCGACGTAGAGAATCGACAGCATGCGGCCACGGGCCTAACCTCTCATATTATCAATCCGTTCGCCGCCCACGCAGGATTTTGCGCCCGCAATCGCCGTGAGAAGATAAAGGTAATGCCCTTTGTCTCCATTCCGGAAGCCATCGAGGAGATCCGCGCCGGGCGAATGCTTGTGGTGGTGGACGACGAAGATCGCGAAAACGAAGGCGATCTGACCATCGCGGCCGAGAAGGTCACTCCGGAAGCGATCAACTTCATGGCGACCTATGGCCGCGGCCTGATCTGCCTGGCCATGACCCCGGAGCGCTGCGATTCGCTGGAACTGCCGCTGATGTCCCGGCAGAACACGTCGAAGTTCGGAACCGCTTTCTGTGAATCCATTGATGCGGCCGAGGGCGTCACCACGGGCATTTCCGCCGCCGACCGGGCCCGCACGATCCTGGCTGCCGTTCACCCGTCGGCACGCCCCCAGGACCTGGCGCGGCCGGGCCATGTTTTCCCCTTGCGCGCCAGGGAGGGCGGCGTGCTGGTGCGCGCCGGACAGACCGAGGCCGCCGTGGACCTGGCGCGCCTCGCCGGGCTCATCCCCGCCGGAGTCATCTGCGAGATCATGAACGAGGACGGCAGCATGGCGCGGGTGCCCCAGTTGGCCGAGTTCTGCCGCCAGCACGGCTTGAAACTCTGCTCGGTTGCCGACCTGATTCGTTACCGGCTTGAGCATGAACGCGTCGTCCAGCGCATCGGAGAAGGGCGCCTGGAGACCGAGTATGGCCTGTTCCGGACCATCGCCTACACCAGCCGGATCGACTCGGAAATTCACCTCGCCCTGGTGCGGGGCGATCTGACCGGGCGCGAGCCGGTACTGGTCCGCATGCACTCGCATTGCGTTTGCGGTGACGTGTTCGGATCCACCCAATGCGATTGCGGCCGCCTCGTGCGGGAGTCCTTGCGCAAGATCGCCGAAGAGGGCGCTGGCGTGCTGGTCTACATGCATCAGACCGGGCCCGGATTGAAGATTAGCTGGGACTCGCCCGGCCTGGCCCGCCTGGAGCCGCACGGCCGCGAATTCCCGCACCTGGCCGGTCCGGCCGGAAGCCGCGAATATCAGCGCGAGATCGGGTTGGGAGCGCAGATTCTTTCGGACCTGGGTTTGGGCGCCATTCGCCTGTTGACCAACCACCCCCGGCGCATCGTGGCTCTGGAAGGCTTTGGAATCCGGGTGGTCGAGCAGGTTCCGGTGCCATAGGATGCTGCCCGGAACCAGGTCCGCGTCCGGACCGTAATCTATGCTGAGGTGTACTGTCATGCCGTTTCCGATCCGCGCCGCATCCGCCTTCATGCTGTTCGGCACGCTTCTCTCCGCGGCCGACCCGCAACTGATCAGCCTGGTGATGCCCGACGCCAGGCTGGTGGGCGGCGTCAACGTCAGCCAGGCCAGAAGCACGCCCTTCGGCCGGTTTCTGCTGGGTCGCGTGCAAGCCGGTGACAACGGATTCTCCGATTTCGTGACCGCTACAGGCTTCGATCCCCGGCGCGACCTGGTGGAAGTTGTGCTGGCAAGCGCCACCACCACAGGCGACAAGGGTGTGCTGCTGGCGCGCGGCTCTTTCGACACAGAGCGAATCACCACCCTGATGCGCGGCGCCGGCAAGACCCCCGAGATCTATGGCGGCGTCGAAATCATCGGAGGCAGGCAGGAATCTCACGCGGTGGCCTTCCTGGACGGGACCACTGCAATTGCCGGTGACGCCGAGAGCGTCAAGGCCGCCATCGACCGCCGCGCCAGGCCCACCCGCCTGGACCCGGCGCTGCTCGCCAAGATCGATGAGTTGAGCGCTTCGCAGCACATCTGGGGCGTCACCGTTGCGCCTCTGGCCGGCCTGTCCGCTCAAGCGCCCGATCAGAAGATGAGCGGCATGTTGCAGGGCGACCTTTTCAAGACCGTCGAGCGCGCCAGCGCCGGCTTGAAATTCGGCCCTACCGTGCAGTTGAGCGCCGAGGCGGTGGCGCACACGGAAAAGGACGCCGCGGCACTGGCCGATGCGCTGAAATTCCTGGTCAACCTGGCCGGCATGCAATCCCAGAAATCCCCCGGGCTGGATTGGGCGGCACTGGCCCAGTCGCTGAAGCTGTCCAGCGAATCCAACACGGTGAGAATGGCGATCGAGATACCCGAGGCCGATTTCGAGAAGCTGATCCAGTCGCGCGGCGAAGCGGCCCCTCCGCGGAATCCGTGAGCGGCCCGGCGCTACTCAAACCAGACCAGTTCCCAGTCCACCCGGAAGGGTCTCAGGCGGTGCACGGGAACAGGCAAGTAGCTGTCCAGACCACGCGATAGCACATACAGGACGGCGGCACGCAGCCGGGCGTCAATGCGGTCGGCCGGAATCCCAGTTTCGGCGGCGAGCTCCTCGAGGCTCATTCCTCCCAGATGCCGTCTCAGCAGCCCCATTGCAAATGGCTCACCCATAGCAATAGATAGTGCGCTCAGGCGGCAAAATATATCTTCCACAGGCCGTGAGCACGGGGAGGCCGAACCAAGCCGGCTTTGTTCGCCGGCTACGCTTCTATGTCACGGTGGCCGGACATGGAATAGCATGACAACATGGGTATCCACACGGCTCATTACCGCGGGCTGCGGCACGGTGCTTTTCTCGCTGGCACGTTGCTGGCCGCAGCTTCCATATTCCCAGCCGCCGCATCCGGACAGGAACGGGGGCCGCAAGCCGCCAAACCCGGCGGACACGTGCGGTTAAACAGGGTCATCGAACTCATCGAAAACGGCACGCCCGCGCTGGGAATCTTCGCCTGGAACGTTTCCCCGCGGGGCGCGGCTGCACTGGCCTCCTCCCGCCTGGATTTTGTGATCATTGACCTGGAACATACGCCGTTCGATATGACCCGGTTGGAAACTTATCTCCTGGCGATGGTGGACAAGCGGCGCATCCTGGAAAAAGGCAACTTGCAACCGGATGTTGTGCCGATTGTGCGAATACCTGCCAATGGCCGTGAGCACGTCCAATACATGATCAAGCAGGTACTCGATCTGGGCGCGTTCGGGCTGCTGGTTCCGCACATCGACACGGCCGAGGAGGCGCTGGCGGCAGTGCGGGCCACGCGTTTCGCCCAGCCGGCCGGCGCGCGCCATATTCAGCCCGGCGGGCAGCGCGGGGTCGGCTACGGCTGGGCAGCACGGTATTGGGGCATAATAGGGGATCTTTACCCGGCGAAAGCCGACGTCTGGCCGCTCGATCCCGGAGGCGAGTTGCTGCTCTGGTGCATGATTGAATCCCGCGACGCCGTTGAGAACGTTCGCGCCATCGCTTCCACGCCCGGCGTTGGGGGCCTTTTCGTGGGGCCTTCGGACCTTTCCTTTTCCCTGGGTGTCCCCCCGAGCGACCCGAGGGTGGAGGAAGCGATCCGGAAAGTCCTCTCCGCCTGCAAGGAAACCGGAGTTCCTTGTGGAACGTTCACTTCAGCCGAAGGCGTTGCCACACGCCTGCGACAGGGATTCCGGTTTCTGGCTGTAGGCGTCGATTCGGGTTTGCCGTGCGATGTCGAGCAGGCTTTGCAGATCGGCCGCCAGCGCAAGCCTTAGCGGCTACAGGGTCAGGAGGATAACGATGCGGACTGGCAGAATCGCAACCTGTGTGCTGTTTGCGGCACTGGCCGGAGCGGAAACACACCGGTACATGCCGGAGCGCTACTCGCTCGAGTTCTCGCCCTACATGGAACCGGCCCTGCGCATTAATTCGGGCGACGTCGTGGTCACCACCTGCGTCGATTCGGATGGATACGATGAGAACGGAAAGCGCGTGGCGCCGCACTGGAACGCGCTCACGGGTCCCTTCTACATCCAAGGCGCGGACAGTGGCGACTCGATCGAGGTGGAACTGCTCAGAATCCGGCTGAATCGCAAAAGCGGCTTCGGTTCCAACGCAGTGAGTGAAGCAGCGGCGCCGCCGCAGTACCTCCTGAACAACCGCCATCCGTTTCGGATTGTGCGCTGGACGTTCGACCTCGAAAGCATGACCGCGACAACGGACTTTTCGCCGCGACTGAAAGGCTACCGGGTTCCGCTCCGGCCGTTTCCCGGTTGCATCGGCACGGCGCCGGCATGGCGGGAAGCGCAATCCTCAATTACCAGTGACGCGCACGGGGGCAACGTCGACTACAATCGCCTGGTCGAAGGTACAAAGGTCTTCTTGCCGGTGAACGTCAAGGGCGCGTATCTATTTATCGGCGATGGTCACGCGGCGCAGGGCGATGGAGAGACCAGCGGCGGCGCGATTGAGACCACGCTGGCTGTCGAGTTCCGCGTAACCCTCCACAAAAAGGAGGCCATCCCTTCCATGCGCGCTGAGTCAGACCGGTTCATCATGGCCCTGGGGATGGGCCGGCCCCTTGAAGACGCGTTTCAAAAGGCTACTGCAAACATGTTGAGCTGGCTTACCAAGGACTTCGGGATGGCCCCGGAGGACGCGCACATCCTGCTTGGTACGGCGGCCCGGTACGACGTAGCCAGTGTGCCGAACCCGCGTTTCACCATGGCATGCCGGCTCGATAAGAAGGTTGTCGCGGAAGCGGGCGGCAAGCGGCAGAGCAGCCTCCACCCGTGATCATCCTATGAATGACCGTGGCGCACGCGACTGTGCGGCGCTCTGCTGTAGTCACGCCGTCCCGCTACGCTTCGCGCGCCAGTTTCTCCATCGCGGTGCAAAAGACGTCGATCTCCCGCAGGGTCGAATACACGCTCGGGGTGACGCGTATGCCTTTGAACTGCTTGTGCACGATAGGGGTGGCCACGATGCGGTACTGCTCCCATAGCTTGGCGACCAGTGCGCCCGGTTCCTTGCCGCGGAGACCGAATGTGCCGATGCCGCAGCTCTGCTCCGGGTCGCGGCTGGTGAAGAACTCGAAACCGGGTAAACCGCTCAGGCGCTCCACCCAGAGATCGCGCAGGTACCGCAGCCTTGCCGCCTTCCGTTCCCACCCGATGGTTTCATGAAACAGCAGCGCATCGGCGATCGCGTTGTGGTTGGCCGCCGGGTGCGTTCCGATCTCCTCGAACTTCCGGATGTTGTCGTCCAACGATTCGGGAGCGGCCATCATCGGCCACAGCTTGCGAATCTTCTCCCGCCGCACGTATAACAGACCCGTGCCGTGCGGGGCGGTCAGCCATTTGTGCAGGCTGGCGCCATAGTAATCGCACTCCAGACCGGCCAGGCGGAACGGAAAATGCGCAATGGCGTGGGCGCCGTCCACAATGGTTTCAATGCCGCGTTGGCGCGCCATCCGGCAGATGCGCTGGACGGGAAAGATCTGGCCCGTCAGGTTGGTAATGTGGCACAGCAGGATCACCCGCGTGCGCGGCGTGACGGCTTCTTCAAAGCGGCGATACAGGTCGTCCATCGAGGGCGGCGGCACGGGGAACGAGATCTTCTTCACCACGATGCCGTCGCGCCGCGCCCGCTGGTCCCAGGTGGTAAGCATGCGCGGATAATCCTGATCGGTGGTGAGGACCTCGTCGCCACGCTTGAGATCCAGGCCAAGCTGGCAGATTTCCAGCGACTCGGAGGCGTTGCGGGTGATGGCCAGTTCTTCGGGATCGCAGCCGAACGCCGCAGCCAGGCGGCGGCGCACCGATTCGATCTCCGGTTCGAGCACACCCCACATGTTGTGCGTGGGCGCCATATTGCTGAACTCGAGGTAGCGCCGCATGGCGTCCTGCACCACGCGCGGGTACGGGGAGACGCCGCCGTTGTTGAAGTTGATGATGTTGCGGTCCACAGCGAAAGCTTCCTGCACCTCCCGCCAGTAGCTCTCATCGCGCGCAATCGCTTCCGCCGTGCGCTCGCCGGCGCCGCGCGCCGCGGCCTCCGCGCGGGCCACCGAATCGGGCCGCAGACAAGCGAGACCCGCGGCGGCTCTCAAAAAACCTCTTCGATACATAGGCATCGTCGGCATCGTCAGTAGACGGAGCCAATTATCGCACGAAGTTGAGCTATACTCGACTCGGAAAATGGCTGAGTTCCGGATTAGCTACCTCATCAACGCGCTGATTTTCACCGTGGCCGGGCTGCTGGTCTTCGCCGCCGCCCTGGCCGCCGTGGAGCGCTTTCTGCCCCAGCGCATCTGGAAAGCCATTGTCGAGGAGAAGAACATGGCTCTGGCGATCGTGGTGGCCGCGCTGGCCGTGGCGATCAGCATGATCGTCGCCGCCGCCATGCACTGACGATCATGCCCCGGCTACCCGTCAGAATCGCCTCCCTTGCACTGGGATTGGCCCTCCCCGTCCTGGCAGCCGGATCCGCACCCAACCGCCTGCCCCGCGAACTGCCGCCGGAGATCTACGCCTGGTTCTGGCAGCAAGCCGAGTTCCAGCCCGGGGGCTACAAACCTTTCATCGATCTGATCGCGGATCACTCGAATTTCGGACTGCTCACCACCAGCCTGCGTGTGCCCGCGCGCGAAATCGCGTTTCCCGAAACGCACGACCAGATCAGGCGCGCGGTCGGCTACGCGCACACGCGCGGCTTGCGCGTGGCCCTGGACCTGGACGTGCGCCTGGCGCGGGGGACGTTTCTCAAGCGCTATCCGGATCAGCAGCAGTGGATGCTGCGCCTGCGTTCCTTCCCCGCTCCGGCGCGGCGCCTGACCATCGAACCGGTCCGGCTGAACGACCACATGACGGCGCCCGGTGGGGAGTACGAGATTCTGGCGGGGCGGTTCGTCCGCGCCTTTGACGCCAAACTGGAACCGGTGGAAGTTCGCGTAATCGAACAGTCCGGCCGCGGCGTTACGGTCGAGACAAGCCGAGCCGGCGGTGAGATCATCGTGGCCGCAGCCTTTGAATACCGTACGCCGGACGTCTTCGCGCCCGCCCTGCTCGAGTTTCAGAACGGCATCCACGAGCAGTATCGCGACGTCCCGCTCGACGGCGCCTTGAAGGATGAATGGGGATTCCCGCCGGTCTACAACCGGGGCCCGCGGGAGGGCGATTTCTGGTACTCGGGATTTTTCGAAAAAGCCTACCGGGAGGCCGGCGGAGGAGACATGGTGCGCGATTGCGCGCTGATGTTCACCGGCGCGGGCGGCTCGCCGGCCGAGCGGGCGGCGGCCGTCAACCGCTACGAGCGCCTCATCCTGGAGCGCAACAGCCGGATCGAACGCCACTTTTACGAGAACGTCAAGCGCATCTGGGGCCGGGATGCCTTCGCGGGAACTCATGCCACCTGGGGGATCATGCCCACCGGCGACGCTTTCAAGAACGGATACGACTGGTGGTGGGCCCCCCGCGACTACGGGCAAACAGACGAGGACTGGCCCTACCCGGTGCGCACCTCTCTGGCCAAGAAGTGGGGAAAGCCGGTCTGGTACAACCAATACTACAACTCCGATCCGGAGGCTTACGCCCCGGAACTGTGGCGCGCGGCGCGAAACGGCGGGCGCCTGAACGTGCATCCGCTTTACCCGGCCTCGCTCAGTGAGGACCGCCACCTGGCCCTGCTGGGCAGTCCCGCCATGCGCGCCGGCGCACGCATCCGGCTGCTCAACTACATTACCCGCGCCCCCATCGACTCGCCTGTCGCCGTCGTGTTTGGCCACGCCGCCGCGCTCAACTGGGTGGGCCCGCACTTCGCCGATCTGGGCCTGGAGTTCGCCGATGAGCTGGCTCGCTCGGGTTACCGGGCCGATGTGATCCCATCCACGGAAATTGAATCCGGCGCTCTCGAACTCCGGGATGAGTGGGTGGTGTACGGCGCGCAGCGCTATCGTGCGCTGGTCTTCCTGAATCCGGATTTCGAACCGCCGGGGACCTTCGCGTTTCTGAAGCGCGCGGCCGGGTCCAAAACCCTGGTGTTCAAACGGGGCGGAGAGGAGATCCCGGGCGTGTATGACAGCCCCTCGCCCGGCCGCGTCGCACGCTGGCTGGATGGGTCCTATCGGGCCCACCCCTTGCAGCCTGCCGATCTTTCGCTGCTGACCGACGGCACATGCCTGCTGGCGCGAGGCGAAAAGGATCCCGGCGGGGATCCCATCGAGGAGACGTTCTACTGCGGCGGCAGAAGAGTCGCCGCGCGGGCTACGGGCGTATTCGCGATTCGTTTCACGTCCACCGGGGATCTCGACGCGCTGGCGGCGTCCGGCCTGCGTTTCCTCGAAGCGGGCAAGCTGCGCATCGAACTCGCCCAGCCCGTGGACACCGCGTTATGGCGCGGCGCGGACGGGCGGATGGAAGGCGTCGTTCAGCGGGCGCAAGCCGTGCCGGCGGCACTGCGCGGGCTGGCCGCTCGCTGGAGCTTCCTGTCCAGCATTCCCTGAAGCTCCGTTCATTCACCCTGCCGGAACTCCCCGGACTGGAACGCACATCGAGACCGGACAGGTGTATCAGGACTAACAGAACCAGGCGCCGCCGGGCCAACGCCTGCACCGGGATAGGGATAAACTGGCGTCAATAACAATAGGAGAAATCCGATCGGAACCCGGCATGACCATACGAGTGCTGATGGTGGAGGACAATCCGGAAGACGCGCGCCTGATCGGGGAGCAGTTGCGCGCGGCTGGCCCCATCCAGTTCGATCTTGATCACGTCGGGAATCTGGACGCGGCCCTCGAGAGGCTCGCCGCCGGGCGTTTCGACCTGGTGCTTCTGGACCTGTCGCTGCCCGGCGAAGAGGGCTTGGACGGCTTGCTCCGGCTGCGCGCGGCCGCTCCCGGCGTGCCCGTCGTGGTGCTGACCGGATTCGACGACGAGGCCCTGGCGACCCGCGCGCTGCGGTACGGCGCCCAGGACTACCTGGTCAAGGGCCAGGCCGACGCGAGCCTGGTGGTTCGCTCCATCCGCTATGCCATCGAACGCGGCCGCTCGGAACAGGCGCTCCGCGAATCGGAAGAACGTTACCGTTTTTTGTTCGAAAGCAATCCTCATCCCATGTGGGTGGTCGACGCCGGAACACTGGCTTTCCTGGCCGTCAACAGTTCGGCCGCGGAGCACTACGGATACACTCGCGAAGAGTTTCTGGGAATGACCCTCGACCAGATTGTGCTGCCTGAGGAGATTCCCCGCCTGGTCGAGGAGTTGAAAAGCGAGCCGCACGGCAATCGCCAGGTCGGCGTATGGCGGCACCGCAAGAAGGACGGTTCCATCATCAACGTCGAGATCACCACCCACAGGCTGGTGTTCGCGGGACGTCCGGCCCGCCTGGTGTCGGTCAAAGATATCACCGCCCGGGCGCACCTGGAGGAGCAGTTCCGGCAGGTGCAGAAGATGGAAGCAGTGGGACGTCTTGCCGGGGGCGTGGCTCACGATTTCAACAATCTGTTGACCGTCATTACCGGTTACGGTCAGATGATCTTGAACCGCCTCCACCCGGGCGATGCCTTGTACGCCGACATGGAGGAGATTATGAAGGCGGCCAACCGGGCCGCCGTGCTGACCAATCAGTTGCTGCTGTTCAGCCGGCGCCGCATCGCCGAACCGAAGATACTCGATCTGAATGCCGTGGTCACCAGCACCGAGAGAATGCTGCGGAGGCTGATAGGGGAAAACATCGCCCTCATCACGGCGGCAAGCGCCACCAACGGATTGATCAAAGCCGACCCCGGACAGATGGAGCAGGTCATCGTAAACCTGGTGGTGAACGCGCGCGACGCCATGCCAGGGGGCGGCAAGATCACCATCGAAACCGCCAACGTGGAACTGGACGAGGAGTATGCGCAGACCCACCTGGGAGTCCGCGCCGGCCGCTATGTCATGCTCGCGGTGAGCGACATGGGGAGGGGAATGAGCGAAGAGACCCGCCGCCACCTCTTCGAGCCTTTTTTCACCACCAAGGAGCCCGGCAAAGGCACCGGCCTCGGCCTCTCCACCGTGTACGGGATTGTGAAGCAGGCCGGCGGACACATTTTTGTGTACAGCGAACCCGGCCGGGGGACGACCTTCAAACTCTATTTCCCGGCAGCGGAAGGTCTGGCCGATCCGGCCCCCCTGGAATCCCGCGACAACCCGCGCCGGAAAGGTCAGGAAACGGTGCTGCTGGTCGAGGACGACGCCGAGGTCCGTTCTATGATCCGGCGCATCCTCTTGCAGGAAGGTTATCGGGTGATCGAGGCTACCGGAGGATCGGAGGCTCTGCAACTTGCCGGGAAACATCGTGGTCCGATTCACCTGCTGCTCACCGACGTTGTCATGACCGGGATGAGCGGCCGGGCGCTGGCCGAGACCCTGGAACGCCGCCGCCCGGAGATCAGGGTTCTCTACATGTCGGGTTACACGGACACCGCCGCGGTGCAGTTTGGTGAGGTGGCTCCCGGCATGCAGTTCCTCGCCAAACCGTTTCAGCCCGAGACTCTGATCCGGAAGATCCGGGAGGTGCTCGACTCGCCGCAAAGCAACACGGCGAAGTGAAGCGGAGCTCTACCGGAGACTCTTGTCACGCGCGGCGAGGAACTCGTCACCGTCCCGCCAGGTGGGCAGGTTATCCGCATTGGCGGCCTCCGCGGCCAGCAGAAAACCGAAACGGCCCAGGTCTTCGAGTCCCGCGAAATCCCAGTCGTCGTGATATTCGTCCGAGGGCTGGTGGTAGTGTTTTGCGTTGAATTCGTCGAAGAACGCTTCGGCGAAGCCCGCGGGTTTGCCGGCAAAATCGCTGCCTTGGCCCACCGAGAATGAGGGGATTCCCGCGTGCGCCAGGGGAAAATGGTCCGAACGGTAATAGTGGCCCTGCTCAGGGTGCGGATCCGGCCGGATTGTGAACTGAAGGCGCGCCGCCACCTGCTGGACCAAAGGCCACAGGGTGGTGCGCTCGGCGCCGCTCACCACGATGTCGCGCGTGCGGCCCACCGGATACAGGCCGTCGTAGTTCAGGGCGAGGGCCGTCTTACCCGGGGGCGCAACGGGATGCCGGGCATAGAACTCCGAGCCGCGCAGCCCGCCCTCTTCGGCGGTCACGGCAACGAAGATCGCCGAGCGGCGCGGCTTCTGCGGCAAGGCGGCCCAGGCGCGGGCCAGTTCGAGCAGCATCGCGCAGCCGGTGGCGTTATCGACAGCGCCGTTGTAAATCGAGTCGCCGCCTACCGGTTCGCCGATGCCGAGGTGGTCCCAGTGGGCGCTGAAAACGACGGCCTCGGAGGCCAGCTTCGGGTCGCTGCCGGCGACCCGCGCCACCACATTGCGAGTATCGATCTGGCGCACTTTCGACCGCAGATCGCCGCGGATCCGCACGCCCAGCGGAATCGGCCGGAAATTGCGCGACTCCGACGCCTTCAGCAATTCGTCCACCGTCCTGCCGGCCATGGCGAGCAGCTTTTCGCCGGCTTGCCGGCTGATCCAGCCCGCAAACGCCAGCGCGGGCTCGCCGGCGGCGAGCCGCACGAAGGGCTGTTCACCGCCCCACGAGTTACGGACCACATTCCAGCCGTACCCGGCGGTCGGCGCGGTATGGATGATGATGGCCCCGAGCGCCCCGTGGCGCAGGGCCTCTTCGTACTTGTAGGTCCAGCGGCCGTAATAGGTAAGTGCGCGCCCGCCGAAGAAGGCAGGGTCGGAGGAGGCGGGCTCGTTGGTGAACAGCACCAGCATCTTGCCGCGCACGTCGGCGCCCTTGAAATCGTCCCACTGGAACTCGGGCGCGGTGATGCCGTGGCCGACGAAGACCGCCTCCGCGTCGAGCGAGGTAGCAGTGAGTTGCCGCTGGTTGACCCCCACTACCTCGTCCAGGAACTTGAGGGGCAGAACATGGCCGCCGCGTCCGACTGCCTTCACGCTCGATTCCGGCAGCGTGCGCACGCCCACCAGCGGGACTTTCTGGAAGTACGTTCCCTGGTCGCCGGCCGGCTGGGCGCCCGCGATGGCGAACTGCGCGGCCAGGTACTCGGTGGCCAGGTCGCCCCCGCGTGTGCCGATACCGCGGCCCTCCAGCAGGTCGCTCGAAAGGAACTTCACGTCGGCGCGCATCCGCTCGCCGGAAATTCGCATCGCCTGCGCCGGAAGCAGTTGGACGCACAGAAGCAGGACCAGGAATGTTCGCAACATCGAAACCATTCTAGCGGCAGGAAGAGGCGGACTGCTCATGCGCCGGCGCACTGCGCCGCGCCGCGTCCCGCATCTCGACTACGCCTTGCCGAATAACTCGCGCAGCCGCCGGGCGACGATGCGGTGTTCGTTGCCCTGCATCATCCAGACGGAAATCGTAGTCTTGCCGGCGCCGCCCGGCAGTACGGCGATGGACGGCTCGCCCTCGCGCAGCTTTTCCACCAACTGCTGGGAGGTCAGGCCGCGGGCGGCTTCATCCCATTCCAGAGCGATGTGGGGCACTTCGTTGGCGATGGAGGGTACGAAGCGCTTCGCACTCAGACCCGGAATGCCGCTCAGCGCGGCGAGTATATGTTCCACCCGGTTCTCGAGCACCCGCATTTCGGCGTCCTGGTCGAGCTTCATGTAGCGCTCGACCGCAGCCAGCATCCCGATGATTTCCTCCTTGCCCACCTTCATACCGCGCCCGATGCCGCCGAAAGGACTGATGGCGGGACGCCCGGCGTCGATCAGGTCCTTGCGCCCCAGCAGCAGGCCGGCGCACTGCGGTCCCCTCAACCCTTTGCCGCCGGAGAAGGCCACCAGGTCAAACCCCTCCTTCACGATGCTGGAAAGACGGCTGGCCGGAGGTGTGTCGGCGGCGGCGTCATTGAAGCTGGGGATGTTGTGCGCCCGGGCCACCTCGATCCATTCGGCGCGCTTGATCTGCCCGTCGCCGTCGTTCTTGTTGAGGAAGAACATCATGGCCGTCCGCGGATTGATGGCGCGCTCCAGCTCGGCACGCGTCTCGACCTGAACGATCCGGGTCCCCACCAGGCGCATCTGGGCCTCGTAGCCGCACTGGTGCGACTTCTGCTCGATCACCTCGTTGGGCATATCGGTGGTATCCGGCAGGCGGGCCAGCTTCTGCCGGTCGCCACGGGTGACGCAGGCCGCCGTGGCGACGGTGATGGCCGATGCCGCACCGGCGGTCACCATCGCGGCGGGCACACCGATCAGCTCGGCGATCCGCGCGCCGGCTTTCTCCTGCAACTCGGGAACGTTCACAAAATACCGGGAGGCCTCCTCCATCGCGCGCGTGACCTCGGGCGGCATGAGCGATCCGCCATACACGGTCACCGTCCCCACCGCGTTGATGAACGGTCTGACACCGAGGCGCGAATATACTTCGGCCTTGGCGAAGTCGGGTTCGCCCTTGGCGGGCTTCGCCACGCCCGCGGTGGGCGCGGCCGCAACCGCGGACAGCGCGGCCGTGGTTTGGAAGAACTTTCTGCGGGTCGAACGGTTGGACACAATCGGCTCCTTTCTGCTTCGTCGCAATTCGGTCACTATGCTACCGCCGCACCAGGTAAACGGCCACTTCGGCGCGCCAGTTCGGCAGGAGCGACACTCTCCGGCGGCCCGCCAGGAAATAGCGGCGCTCCACCACCAGACCCTCTTTCGCCGCCAGGTCCTCGAAATCCTGAACGGTCAGAAAGTGGATGTTGGGAGATTCGTACCATTCGTGCGGGAACAGCCGGGTCTTCGGCGCCTTGCCGCTCCACAGCATGTTCAGCCGGACGCTCCAGTGCCCGAAATTCGGGAAGGCGACAATCGCCCTCCGCCCCACACGCAGCATCTCGCGCAATACCCGGAGCGGCAGGCGAGTCTCCTGAAGGGTCTGGCTCAGGATGACGTAGTCGAAGGCGCCGTTCGGGTAGTCGGCCAGCCCCTGGTCGATGTCGCCCTGAAATACCGAGACCCCGCGGGCGATGGCCCGCTGCACCTTGGCCACGGAAATCTCGACGCCGCGGCCTTCGACGAACTTGTTCTGGGCCAGCCACTCGAGCAACTCGCCCTCGCCGCAACCCAGGTCGAGCACCTTCGTCGAGGGCTCCACAATCTCGCCGATGATGGCGTAGTCGCTGCGGCCGAGCACCTCGCGCACGAACGGCCTGTGCCGGATGTCCACCGCCGCGGCTGTCATGGCCGGAGCCTTTCAAACGTGCTGGCCAGGAAGCCGCGCACCAGTTCGGTCTGCTCCCCAACATCCACGAGAAAAGCGTCGTGGCCGTAATTGGAGGGCAACTCGCAGTAGGCCACGTCCACGTTGTGCGCCCGTAAAGCCTTGACGATTTCCTGGGACTGGTAGCTCGGATACAGCCAGTCAGACGTAAAGCTCAAGATTAGGAATCTTGAGGTAACTCCTTGAAATGCCTCTGTCAACGATTCGTGCCCGGAGGTCAAATCGAAGTAGTCCATTGCCTTGGTAATGTACAAATAGGAGTTCGCGTCAAAACGGTTCACGAACTGGCTTCCCCGGTAGCGCAGGTAGCTCTCGACCTCGAAATCCACCGAGAAGTCGTAGCCGAACTCATCTTTGCCCCGGAGCCGGCGCCCGAACTTCTCGCGCATGGAATCGTCGCTCATGTAGGTGATGTGGCCGATCATGCGCGCCACCGCAAGCCCCCGGGCCGGAGGTTTGCCGCCGTAGTAGTTGCCTTCGTTCCAGTCCGGATCGGCCATGATGGCCTGCCGCCCCACCTCGTTGAAGGCGATCTGCTGAGCGCTATGCCGGCAGGTGGCGGCAATCGGGATGGACGACACCACGCACTCCGGGTATCGCACCGCCCAGTCAAGGGCCTGCATGCCGCCCATGGACCCGCCCGAGACCGACAGCAGACGCGGGATGCCCATCCAGTCAACCAGCATCTTCTGGAGCCGCACCATGTCACCGATGGTGATGACGGGAAACCCCATGGCATACGGGCAACCGGTAGCCGGGTTGATCGAGGAAGGCCCAGTAGTTCCGCGACATCCGCCTAAAACATTCGAGCAAATGATGAAATATTTATCGGTGTCGAACGCCTTCCCCGGCCCGATCATGTTGTCCCACCAGCCGGGTTTGCCTTCATGATCGATCCCGGCCGCGTGCGCGTCCCCGGAGAAAGCGTGCAGGATCAGGATAGCGTTCGACCTGGCGGCGTTGAGCGTGCCGTAGGTCTGGTAAGCCACGTCAACCGGCGCCAGCGTAGCACCGCAGTCGAGCGTGAGGGAGTCAAACCGTACCGTCTGAGTTTCGACGATCATCTTGGGGGATTGATAGCCCATCATCGCGGAAACGCGGGAGCCGCGTCAACCCTGCGGTCCTGGGCCACTCCTGGCCACCCTGACCCGCCCGGACGAAGCTAGGCTTTGATTCTGGGCAGTTCGTAGCCCTTGCGGCGCGGGCGTGAAAGCTTGGCGTTGGCTTCGTCGTCGCCGATGAACTTTTCCGCCTTCGGGTCCCAGCGCAGCTTGCGCTGCACTTCCCGGCAGATGTTCACCAGGTGGCAAACCGTAGTGGAACGGTGGCCGATCTCGACGTCCGCATTGGGTTTCTGGCGCGCACGGACGGCGTCGAAGAAGTTCTGGATGTGCGGCACCGACTCCTTGGGGCCCTCGGGCGTCACCGGCGGAGCGTCTCTAATCAGCTCCGGCGGGTCCGCAACCAGGCTGCCGCGCAGGATCTGCAACTTGCCCTTCTCGCCGATGAAGATCGCACCCAATTGCTGGTGGTCGCGGATGATCGGCTGTTCCAGCTTGAGCAGGGCGCCGCTCGCGTACCTCATCGTGACTTTGCATTGCGGTCCGGAGCCCTCCGGCCAGACTTCGACCGGCCCGGTGTTGTCGGTTCCCAGAGCCGCCTGCACCTGATCCAGCGAATGGGTGCCCCAGCCGCTGACGCCCCACGACTGGCCGCCTCCGTCGTAGTCCCACCAGTCGGCCCAGCGGAACTGGAGGTCCTTGTGATAGGGCCGCAGCTCCGTCTGGTTGCACCATGCGTCCCAATCCAGACCTTCCGGCATGGGTTGGGCCGGTTGCGGCGTCCAGCGCTTGGGACCTTCGAAGTTGCACGCGATCACCTCTTTCACCTTCCCGATGCCGCCTTCCCTTACCAGCTTGCTGCCCCAGATGTTGATGGGGATGGAGCGCTGCTGGGTGCCGGTTTGAAGAACGCGCTTGTACTTGCGCACCGCGTTCACCAGCGTGCGGCCTTCGGCCACGGTGAGGGTAAGGGGCTTCTCGGCGTAGACGTCCAGCCCCGCCTGGAGGGCGTGGATGCAGGTGAGCACGCGCGCGTGGGTGGTGGTTTCGACGAACACCGCGTCCAGCTTTTCCTTGTCGAACATGGACCGGTAGTCACGATACTTATGCCACTGGTCGCCCTCCGGCACCCACTTGGCGGCGAGGTCCAGCCTGGGGGCGAAACAGTCGGCCACGGAAACGATTTGCGCGCCGGGCATGCCTTCGTTCGTCACCAGCCACTTGCACCGGCCGCCCAGCCCGATCAGCCCGAGTTGAATCCGGTCATTGGCGCCGAAAACACGCGCGGGCACAACCATGGGGAACGAGCCGATTGCCGTGGTCTTGAGAAAATTGCGTCGATTCATAGCGAGTGTCCTTTTCCGGAGGCGAAGGTCCGGATTGCATGCATTATACATTGACGCCACGCCCGCCGCGCCATTTCGGCATTTCCGCTATAGTCAGACTGAATGCCCCTGCTGTCGGTCCTGGTGCCGCTCTACAACGAAGAAGAGTTCGTCGGACCTCTCCTGGAACGGGTGATCAGCGCTCCGCTGCCCCAGGGTCTGACCCGGGAAATCATCGTTGTGGATGACGGCTCGACGGACGGCTCGGCGGAGATCGTCCAGGAGGTTGCGGCCCGCCATCCGGGATTGATCCGCCTGCTGCGGCATGATCGCAACCGGGGAAAGGGCGCCGCCATCCGCACCGCCCTCGATCATGCGCGCGGGGAGTGGTGCATCATTCAGGATGCCGACCTGGAATACGACCCGGGCGAATACGCGAGCGTGCTCAAGCCGCTCATCGCGGGCAAGGCGGACGCCGTTTATGGCTCCCGGTTCATGATCGTCGGCGAGCGCCGGGTTCTCTATTTCTGGCACGCGGTGGCCAACCGCTTTCTCACCGAACTCGCCAACCTGGTAGCCGATCTGAACCTGACCGATCTCGAGACCTGTTACAAGGCCTTCCGGACCTCGCTGGTGCGCAGCATTCCCATCCGCTCCAACCGTTTCGGCATCGAGCCGGAACTGACCATCAAACTGGCCCGCCGGCAGGTGCGCATCTACGAGACTCCCATCAGTTACCACGGCCGTACTTACGAAGAGGGCAAGAAAATCGGGGCAGCGGACGCCTTGGCGGCCGTATTCGCCATTCTGCGCTACGCCTTCACCAACGACATCTACAAGGATTCCGGCCCCGACATCCTGCACGCCCTTTCCGCGGCTCCCCGGTTCAACGCCTGGATGGCTGATACGATTCGCCCCTACCTGGGCGAGCGGGTGCTGGAAATCGGCGCCGGCATCGGCAACCTGACTCGCGCGCTGATCCCCCGCCGCAAGGCCTACGTAGCCACTGACATCGACCAGGAACACCTGGCGCGTCTGATCACCCGCTTCCATCACCGTCCCAATCTCCAGGTGCGTTTCTGTGATCTCAGCCGGGCGGCCGATTTCGAGCCGCTGCGGGGACAGATGGACTCGGTAGTGTGCTTGAACGTGTTAGAACATGTCGAGGACGATCTGGCCGGCCTGCGCAATATTCACTCCGCGCTCCGGCCCGGCGGCCGCGCCGTAGTGCTGGTGCCCCATGGCCAGGAGATCTTCGGGACCCTGGATGCGGCGCTCGGACACTACCGCCGCTATTCGCGCCAGCAACTCGGCGCCAGACTTGGGGAAGCCGGCTTCCGGGTCGAGCGCATTCTGGAGTTCAACCGTATCTCGCGGCCCGGCTGGTACATCGCCGGGCGCGTGCTCAAGCGCACCACTTTTGGAAGGCTGCAAATGAAGGTCTTCGACCGGTTTGTCTGGCTGTGGCGCCGCCTCGACCCGGTTTTGCCCTGGCCCCCGACGTCCCTCATTGCCATCGCGGAAAAGGAATAGACCCCATGCGTTACTTTTTCCGAAGACGGCTTCCCGAACCCAGGCGGGTTCTGCTGGTCGAGAGCGGATCCCGGTATCTTCTGGAGGAGCTGATTCCCGGTATCCGCAAGAGTTGGGGCGACGAGATCTTTGTCGATCTGGTCACCTGTTACGGCGGGCTGCCCAAGGGCTTCGAAGCCCGCAACACCCGGGTCTACCGGGTTACCGACTACCGGGGCCGGGCCGGGCGCCGGCGGCTGTTCGCCGAGTTGCGCCGCAACCGCTACTCCATCATGGGCATCATCTGCTCGGCAGAGCCCATCATGACCAAGTGGAAATGGGCCCTGGCTTTCCGGCTCCCCGCCAAGGTTTTCGTTCTCAACGAGAACGGAGACTACTTCTGGCTCGACTGGGGCCACTGGCAGGCCATGCGGCGCTTTGTTCTGTTCCGCGCCGGACTGGCCGGGGCCGGGGCGGTGCGCACCCTGGCCCGGCTGATCTTCTTTCCGGTCACGCTATCCTATCTGCTGTTATTTGCCGGGTGCGTGCATCTGCGCCGCGCCCTGCGGAAAGGCTGATCTCTCATGAAAGCGATTCAAGTAAGACAAACCGGCGGTCCTGAACAGCTCGAACTGGTGGAAGTTCCCAGACCCGCGCCGGGCCGGGGGCAGGCGCTGGTGAAAGTCACCGCCGCCGGTGTCAACTACATCGACATCTATTTCCGGACGGGCCTGTACAAAGCGGACCTGCCGTTTATCCCCGGCATGGAAGCCGCCGGAGTGGTTGAATCGGTGGGGCCGGAGGTGACCGAGGTGGCCCCGGGAGACCGCGTGGCCTACGCCATGACGCGGGGCTCTTATGCCGAATACGCCCTCGTCCCGGCCGCCCAACTGGTGAAGGTGCCCGCTGCCGTCGATTTGGAGACCGCCGCCGCGGTGATGCTCCAGGGCATGACGGCGCACTACCTGACCAACTCGACCTTTGCGCTCCGCCGCGGCGACACGGCCCTGGTGCACGCCGCCGCCGGGGGGGCCGGACTGCTGATCGTGCAGATGGCCAAAGCCCGGAATGCGCGCGTCATCGGCACCGTCTCAACTCAGGCCAAGGCCGAACTGGCCCGGCAGGCCGGCGCCGACGAGGTGATTCTGTACACGGAAACCGACTTCGAAACCGAAGTGAAACGGCTCACCGGCGGCCGGGGCGTGGATGTGATCTACGATTCGGTGGGGGCATCCACTTTCAGCAAGGGACTGAACTGCCTCCGCCCGCGCGGCATGATGGTGCTTTTCGGCCAGTCCAGTGGTCCCGTTGCCCCGGTCGACCCGGCCATTCTGAATCAGAAGGGGTCGTTGTTCCTCACCCGGCCCGGCTTGGGAAACTACCTCCGCGACCGGGACGAACTGCTGTGGCGCGCCGGCGACGTTCTCAACGCCGTGGCCTCCGGCCAGTTGAAGGTCCGGATTGAACGAAACTACCCGCTGGGAGAGGCCGCGCAGGCTCACATCGACCTGGCGAGCCGCAAGACCTCCGGCAAGCTTCTGCTGATTCCATGACGGAACTTCAGCGGCGGCGCGCGGCAGCCGGTGAAGAACTGGCCCGAAGGAAACTCGACGCTTTCCTGGTGACGGGATTGCCTAACGTCCGCTACCTGAGCGGATTCACCGGCAGCAACGCCATGTTGCTGTTGGCCGGCGGCCGGGTTACCCTCTTCACCGATCCGCGCTATGGCATTCAGGCCCGCCAGGAATCGGATTGCCCGGTAAAGGTCAGCCGCGGCCCCTTGCTGAAGGATGTCCTGGCCTTGCTCCGGCGGAACCAGACCAGCCGTCTGGGCTTTGAAAGGGGCCGGATCAGCTTTGAGACGTACGACTATCTGCGGGCAAACGCCCCACCCGGAATGGCGCTGGAACCCCTGGCCGGCGTCGTCGAGCGGCTGCGCATGATCAAGTCTGCGGAAGAGATCGCGCTCATCCGGGAATCCTGCCGGACCAACTCGCGGGCCTTCGAGCAGGCCCTCCGCCACGTGCGGCCTGGCATTCGGGAAAGCGAGCTCGCGGCAGAGATTGATTACCGGATGCGGCGCCTGGGGGCCGAGGGCCCGGCTTTTGACACCATTGTGGCCTTCGCCGAACACACTGCGCTGCCGCACGCCTCGCCGGGCGCGCGGCAACTCACTCCAGGTCGCGTGATCCTCATCGACATGGGCGCCACCCGGAAGGGCTACGCAAGCGATATGACACGTGTGCTGATCCTGGGCCGCGCCCCGGCGCGCGTGAAACGGCTCTACCGGGCGGTCCTCGAAGCCCAGCTTGCCGGCATCGCGGCCGTCCGGGCAGGCGTCACCGCCGGATCGGTGGATCGCGCGGCCCGTAAAGCCCTTCAGGCTCAAGGACTTGCGGCAGCGTTTGTCCATTCCACCGGACACGGGCTCGGTTTGGAAATCCATGAAGCCCCCCGTCTCGGCAAACGGGACCCGACCCTCCTCGAGCCGGGCATGACCATCACCGTGGAACCGGGCGTATATCTGGAGGGGGTAGGGGGGATCCGCATCGAAGACACCGTCGCAGTCACCGAATCCGGCTGCGAGGTGCTCACCCCGACCTCGAAGGAGCTGCGCGAGTTATAGGACCCCTGCGGTACACTAGTGAGTTTGCAATGACACTCGACGAAATCCGTGAATTGATCAAGGTGGTCGGCGAAACCGGCATTGCCGAACTGGAGGTACAGCGGGGCGATGACCGGGTGCGCATCCGGCGGGTAGCGGAAAGCCGCAGCCCCGAGGTCGTCTATGCCGTGCCGCCGGCGGCAGCCAATCCGGCTCCCGCCCCTGCCCCGGCCGCGGCCTCCCCCCTTCCGCCTCCCGCGCTTCCTGAGACCGCCCCGGACACCGTGTCTGCGGCCGAAGGAATGCTCGACCCAAGTCTCACCCTCGTCAAGGCTCCCATCGTTGGAACTTTCTATGAAGCCCCCGCACCGGGCGCCGCGCCTTTCGTCCAGGTAGGCGACACCGTCCAGCCCGGCAAAGTGCTGTGTATTATCGAATCCATGAAGTTGATGAACGAAATCGAGGCCGAGGTTGCCGGCACCCTGGTCAGCAGACTCGTATCCAACGGTCAGGCCGTCGAGTACGGGGAGGCCCTGTTTGCCATCAAGCCTCTTTAAGAAAGTCCTGGTCGCCAATCGCGGGGAGATTGCTCTTCGTGTCATCTGCGCGTGCAAAGAGTTGGGCATCCCGACCGTCGCCGTGTACTCGGAGGCCGACCGCTACAGCCTGCACGTCCGCTTCGCCGATGAGGCCGTGTGCATCGGCCCGGCAAAGAGCACCCGCAGCTATTTGAATATCCCTTCCGTAATCAGCGCCGCTGAGATTACGGATGCCGACGCCATTCATCCGGGGTATGGTTTTCTGAGCGAAAATGCCGGATTCGCTGAAGTCTGCGAAGTGTCGGGCATCCGGTTTATCGGTCCCACTCCGGATGTGATTCGCCTGATGGGCGTCAAGGAACGCGCCCGGGCTGCCATGCGCGACGCCGGAGTGCCGGTGCTGCCCGGTTCCGAGGGCATTGTGAAGACGGCGGCCGAAGCGCTGGCTGCGGCCGAGCCGATCGGCTACCCGGTCATCATCAAAGCCTCGGCGGGCGGAGGAGGCCGGGGCATGCGCATTGTCAACAGCGAGGCGGAGCTTCCCGCCCAGCTTGCCCAAGCCCAGGAGGAGGCCCGGGCCGCCTTTGGCACCCCCGACGTTTACCTCGAGAAGTTCATCACCGCTCCGCGCCACATCGAGTTTCAGGTGCTTGGGGACCGCTACGGCCATGTCGAGGTGCTTGGGGAGCGCGAATGCAGCATCCAGCGCCGCCATCAGAAACTCATCGAGGAGTCCCCTTCGCCGTCCCTCCATCCCGAGGTGCGGCAGAAGCTTTCCGCGAAGCTGCGCGAGGCCATGGCGGAAGTCGGCTACACCAACGCGGGCACGGTCGAGTTCCTCATGGACGAGAACGGTGAACTGTACTTCATTGAGGTCAACGCCCGCATCCAGGTGGAGCACCCGGTCACCGAAATGGTCACCGGGGTCGATCTGGTGAAGAGCCAGATCCTGCTGGCCGCCGGTTACCGGATGAGCGAGGTTCTGGACGGCCCCATCACCTTCAACGGCCACTCCATCGAGTGCCGCATCAACGCCGAGAATCCGGCGACTTTCGCGCCTTCGCCCGGCAGGATCACGGCGCTCAACCTGCCCGGCGGTATCGGTGTGCGGGTGGACACGGCGGCATACGTGGATGGCGTGATCTCGCCTTTCTATGATTCGCTGGTGGCCAAACTGATCACCAAAGGCCGCGACCGCCTGGAGGCGGTCCGCCGCATGGAGCGAGCCCTGGAGATGTTCGTCGTCGAAGGTATCCACACCTCGATTCCCCTCCACAAGCGGATCATCTCCGACCCGGATTTTATGGCCGGCCGCTTCGACACCACCTTCGTGAACCGTTTCCTTGAAAAGGCGGGCGCCACGCGCGCCGGATCGTGACCGCCCGGGTCCCTAGCGTGCGGCGCGCTCTCCGCCGCCCGCGGCCGGGTGGGGGTTCACGTAGTGGTGCACGGGCGGCACCGTCCGCAGATAAGCGTACATCGCCTTCAGATCGTCTGGTGGCAGGGTGGCCAGATTCAACCACGGCATCAGGGTGAAACTCTCCTTGCCGACGTGGGGCGAACCTTGATTGACGTAGTCCCGGTACAGGTAGAAGCGGCGCAGGAAGTAATCTTCGCTCCAGGTTCCGAGGCCCGACTTCGGGTCCGGCGTGATGTTGGAGCTGACCACCTGAAACGGCCCTATCCGAAACAGCTTGCCTCCCGCATACGCCATACCGGCGATGGGCTTCCCATTTTCGGCCGGCGTGTGGCAGCCGCCGCAGTCTCCAATCTTCACCAGGTATTCGCCGTAGCGCAGGCGGTCACTGCGGTCGGGGGGTGGTACCGGGCCAGCCGGCTGGGGAGCGCTCTTCATCAACAGGGAAACCGGGAACCGGACCTGGCTCCGCGGCACCTGGTTGCGGATGGGAGGCAGTGTATTCAGGTATGCCACCAGGCTCTCGACGTCCTCGTCACTCATGGAGCGATAGGCTTCGTAGGGCATCATGGGAAACAGCGCGGCGCCATCGCGGCCAACGCCCTCGCGGATAGCGCGGATCTTCTCTCCGTCGGTCCACGCCCCAAGGCCGGTCTCCGGGTCGGGGGTAATGTTGGGCGCGGTGATCGTGCCCGGAAGTCCCAGTTCCGGCGGGAACACGACGCCCCTGCCGCGCCCGGATTCCACCACGGGGCCTCCAAAGCGGGAGTAATCCCGTTCCGAGTGGCACCCATCGCAATCCGCCAGTTTGTAAATGTACCGGCCCCGCGCGATACGCGCTTCGGTCATGGGCACCGTGATACCCGGAGGCGGCGCCGTGGCTGGTTTGCGCACATAAAGGTAGCCCACGGTTGCGCCGCCGACTGTGACGCCGGCCACAATCACGAATCCCAGGGTCCGAAGCAGTCTCCTCTTCATCCTTTGCCTCCTGGCATCGTACGCGTAATTCCGGCGCGCAACGGCTCAGACGGCGCTATAATTTGAAAAACCCCCGGGGCGAAGCGACGTGGATGCGGCACAACCTCAACCGGACGTTACCCAACTTCTCGTGAACTGGAGCCGCGGCGACCGCGCGGCGCTGGAGCAGCTCACACCGCTCGTATACGGCGAAT
>Ga0272446_1000786_pt1 | contig 48205 bp, 38 predicted proteins | sample YNPCB0061_FD_194587 | JGI IMG/M metagenome (GOLD analysis project Ga0272446, IMG submission 194587) | Hot spring microbial mat communities from Yellowstone National Park, WY, United States - YNP-CB-006-1 | ecosystem: Environmental > Aquatic > Thermal springs > Hot (42-90C) > Sediment | place...
ACGATCGCGTAGGTGACAAGGGTGGCATTTTGAGCCTGGGCGATTTGTTGAATTTGCTGAATCGTGGGGGGTTCTATCGTCATGCCTCCTGATCGTCCCTGCGGTGGGGGATGGGTCGGCTGAATTCGACGCGCCAATAATTCCACAAAGGCTCGTGCCCGTCCCCGTTCGCTGGCCTCCAGGGCCGCCTCGGGTTGATTTGCAGCAAGCAGAATTTGCTGAAGCAGATTGTAGGAGTGAATTTGGGTGTCAAACAGGGAGACGTTGTATTTGTCGCTCAAGTCAGGACGCAGTTGATCAAGCAATTGCAACGCCTCTCGCAGAGTTCTTTCTGCCTGCTGCAACTGACCCGCATTGAAGAAGGTATGCCCCAGGTTGTTAAGCGTCATGCTGATCAGTTGGGGGTCGCCTATCGGTTGGGCGATCGCCAAGCTCTGCTGTAAGTGCTCAATCGCCTGCTCGTATTGCTGTTGATCGGCATAAACCATACCCAAACTTCCTAATGCCTGGGCTTCAAGCCGCCGAATCTGGGCTTGGCGAGCAATGATCAGGGCTTCGCCATAACTGGTTTTTGCCTGGGCAAGTTGATTTTGGGAATGGTAAATCGAACCTAAGTTGATCAAGGCACTGGCTTGACTGGGCAAATTGGCTACTGTTCGACTGATGGCAAGACTGTTTCGGGTGGTTTGAATTGCTGTGTTGTATTTTGCCTGGTTGGCGTAAATTTGCCCGAGATTATTGAGCACAATCGCTTCACCACTGAGATCGCCCAATTTCCGAAAAATTCTCAGGCTTTGTTGATAGGCAGTGGCGCCGTTCTCATAGTCGCCCACAGCTTCAAAGGCATTACCCAGATTGAGTAAAACCTGCCCTAAACCATGGCGATCGCCCAGGTCAAAAAACAATTTGCCAGCCTGCCGCTGCGTTTCAATGGCGCGGGCATAAATGCCTAAGCTTTTGTAGGCAATGCCCAGGTTGCCCAACCCCCGAGCTTCTCCTGCTTTATCCTGGAGCGCGCGCGCCAAAGGCAGGTACGACTCTAACGCGATCGCCGCCTCGCGATAGCGCTCTAAGTTTAAGTAGGCGGCTCCCAGGTTAGCCAGAGTCGCCGCCTCGCCGGGCTGATTCTCTGCCTGCTGAAATGCCTGACGTGCCTCCTGCCAGCGAGCGATCGCGGCCTCAACCTGCCCCTGTTGATAGTGCTGCACCCCCTGCTGCAATAGATGATCGCCTGTTTGGGGCACCACCTCTGGTGAATGCTGCTGTGTTTGAGCAAGCCCTACATGCCCCCAGGGAAAACAGGTCAGACCGATTGCCAGGGCGATCGCGCACCCCCTGCGCAACCAGTTGTGAAACAACGTTCGCTGCATGATGATTTCTTCCTTCCTACTTTTATCCGCGATCGCGATTAATGGTACGATTGCACCATTATGTTTGATAATGTTTGCAAATTTCTGGTCGAGACATTTCCCAGTGACTTTGCCCGTTGGCTATTGGGAGAATCCATTGAGTTGACTGAACTAAGCCCTGCTGAACTATCCCTCGAACCGATTCGTGCGGATGCCTTGATTTTGCTTCAATCAGAGCAGGTTGTCTTACATCTAGAATTTCAAACTCGCCCCAAAGCTGACATTCCCTTTCGCATGATTGATTACCGCCTGCGAGTGCATCGTCGCTTTCCACAGAAGCAGATGCGCCAAGTTGTGATCTACCTGCAATTTTCTAACTCAACACAAGTACGGCAAACCTCCTTTGCCTTAGAACGCACCCAACATGAATTTGATGTGATTCGTCTCTGGGAAGAACCCACCGATTTGTTTCTCCGCACCCCAGCTCTGTTACCCTTTGCCGTTTTAAGTCAAACAAGCAATCGTGCCCAAGTACTGCAACAAGTCGCTCAAACCCTTAGAACCCTTTCAGACAGCCGTGCTCAAAGTAACCTTACGGCTTCCACCTTCATTTTGGCTGGCTTAGTATTAGAAGTAGATGTCGTTCAACAACTTTTACGGAGAGACATCATGGAAGAGTCTGTCACTTATCAACTCCTGCGGCAAGAAGCAAGAACCGAAGGCCTAGCTGAAGGAAGGGCTGAAGGAAGGGCTGAAGGAAGGGCTGAAGGAAGGGCTGAAGGAAGGGCTGAAGGAAGGGCTGAAGGAAGGGCTGAAGGGTTAACCCTTGGCCAAATTGCTGAGCGCCGACGGGTTGCCCTAAACCTCTTGAGTGAGGGGATCCCCCTTGAAGTGATTGCGCGCGTGACGGGTTTATCCTTCGAACAGATACAGCAGTTGCCAGAGGGCGATCGCCAAACAGAATTATAGAATGCTGCTAGATGGGACAACTTCTTGAAACTTTGATGCTCGAGTAGTCATGCAGACAGTCTATTCAGCGACAAGTCTGACCTCCCGATTTTTACCTAATCTTCAAAGAATCAAGCCTAGGAGAAAGGCTCGTTTTGCCGCTCTAGCCCAGTCAGAATCGCAACTGTCTCGATGATCAGAAAGCGAAGCCTAGGCAGAAATCTAGGCAGTAATCCGGTAGGGGACAGAATCGGTTGAATGGGTAAAGGAAGCAAGCAACACGTTCACTTTTTTCGACCAAGGCCACCCCATGGATAGTCTGCATCAACCGGGAGATGTGGTTGGCGATCGCTACCAGATCATGACCCCAATTGGCTATGGCAGCACCAGCATTACCTACCGTGCTCAAGATCTGATGAGCCAAAAGTTTGTGGCGATTAAAGCCTTGTCTCTGCGTCAGATCACCGACTGGAAAATTCTTGAACTCTTTGAGCGAGAAGCCCGTGTGCTGGAAAATCTGAGTCATCCAGGGATTCCCCAGTATCTTAACCACTTCTACGTTGATGCCGTCAGCGATCGCCGGTTTTACTTGGTGCAAGAGCTGGCCATCGGCAAATCGCTAGCAGCCCTGGTCAAACAAGGGTGGCGGGCCAGTGAGTTAGAAGTGCGCCAGATTGCGATTCAGGTACTCAAAATCCTCACCTATCTCCACTGGCTCACTCCCCCTGTCATTCATCGGGATATCAAACCGCAAAACCTGATTCGTCGTGCTGATGGACAACTTTTTTTAGTCGATTTTGGGGCTGTGCAAGCAGCCTATCGCAATACCCTAACCGCCGGTAGCACCTTCGTGGGCACCCTGGGCTATATGCCGCCAGAGCAGTTTCGTGGGCGGGCGTTTTTTGCTTCAGACCTCTATGCCCTGGGGGGAACCCTGCTATTTTTGCTTACCCACCGTTGCCCTATTGATTTGCCCTACCAGCGCCTCAAGGTTCACTTTCGCGATTGCGTGCAGGTATCTGAACAATTTGCCGATTGGTTAGAAAAAATGCTGGAGCCAAGCATTGAAGATCGGTTTCATTCGGCGGAAGAGGCATTGGATGCCCTCCGAGTTGGGGCAACAACCGCGATAGCGGCCCGTACCCATGAAACCGCCCCGATCGCGCCACCAATGGCCTCAGCCCCATCCCTGGATGATGCCTTTTACGATATGCTACTGCTTCGTCCCCGTCGCCCCAAGGGAAGCCGGATTGTGTGCGATCGCCGGGTTAATCAGTTCATCATCAAAATTCCCGCGAAGGGAGTGCGAAATGTGTCAGGGTTCAAGCTCTTACTTTTTAGCCTGCTGACTGGAATCAGTGGAGTCTTCCCCCTACTTGCCCCGATATTAGCTCCAGCAATTATGCCTTCCTCCTGGCTCTGGCTGATTTCCCTGCTGCTGGGAATCTATGGGTTAAATCGCGTCGGCTATTACCTATTTGACACCACCTGTTCGAGCATGCTGGATATAGATAGTCATCTGTTTGAGCTGAGCTGGCGCTGGTTGTTCCTAAAATATCATCAGTACGGACAAACCACAGATATTGAAATGGTGAGATTTGAGTCCAGAACTGGGGCACGGGGCCATCGAACAGCTTGCATTCTATGGGAAGGGGTAAAAAAGCATGGTTTTGGCGAACAGCTTACCCCAGTTGAACAGAGTTGGCTGGTGGGGGAAATTAACGATTTTCTGAAACAGCAGCGGTGGTTCAATCATGTTGCCTCGACACCCCCTCAACCGACCACAGGGGTTGAGCTACAACTGTTAGAGTCGTCAACCCCGCAATCTCTGGAATCCTACCGAAACAGTTCTTGCAGTAAAGCTTAAAGAAGCAGGATTTCCTGAGTTTCCCCGGTATGATAAGAGGAATCCTTCCTCATCTCTGCCGTATTGCAATGTTTTCTGATTTTCGCTGGCTCTCCTTCTCTCCTCCGGATGTCTCAGAGGCGATCGCCACCTACAATGTCACGCGCTGTTTCTATCGCGAGGTTGCTCAACGTCAGGAATTTGAGCAATATTGCCAGTGGTACTACGAGACTGCTGCAAAACACCAGCAAGAACTGGCAAAAATGCAGCGCGATATCAATGTCCTGGGCTGGTTCATTCGGCGTTGAGTAGCCAGACACTTTGCAAACACCCCTGATGGCTTTAGACAGAGCCTCAACAAAAAGTTCTCAGTAGACTGCCTTATGCAAGCCTTTAACTTGCCTTCAGCAACCTAATGAGAACCCTAGAAGGTGTGAGAGTTAACCAGACAAAAATCTAAATCAGAGACAAATCGAAACGTGCCCTTACCTGTCAAGCAAAAGACTCGCCCCGAAACGCAAGATTGTGATCAACCAAAACGGCCACTGACATACTCTTGAGTAGCCTTCTCGCGTGGACTTTGGAAGAGAACTTCGGTCGGTTCATACTCTACAATGTAGCCCGTCCGCTTACCCTTCTCATTCGTTTCGACGTTAAAGAAGGCAGTACGATCAGAGGCCCGGGACGCCTGCTGCATATTGTGGGTCACAATCACAATGGTGTAGTCTTGCTTTAGCTCTTGCATCAAGTCCTCAATCTTGAGGGTCGAGATCGGGTCGAGTGCCGAGCAAGGCTCATCCATTAAAATCACTTCTGGCTTCACCGCGATCGCCCGCGCAATACAAAGCCGCTGCTGCTGACCACCAGACAGATCCGTACCCAACGCCTTCAGCTTATCCTTCACATCATCCCAAATCGCTGCCTTCCGCAGAGAGGTTTCCACCAGTTCATCCATATCGCCCTTAAAACCCAGCAAACGAGGCCCATAGGCAACATTGTCATAGATAGTCTTAGGGAAAGGATTAGGTTGCTGAAACACCATCCCAATCTGACGCCGCACTTCAACAGGGTCAATATCGGGAGCGTAAAGGTCTTGCCCGTGGTAATAGATCGTGCCATTAATGTGAAATGACTTGATCAAATCATTCAGTCGGTTAAAACAGCGCAAAACCGTACTTTTACCACAACCCGAGGGACCGATAAAAGCCGTAATTTGATTCTTCTGAATGTCAATGTTGACATCCCTTACTGCCTTAAAGTCACCATAGTAAATATCCAAATTTTCCGTACGAAAGACGGTATCAGTTTGAGTGGGGGATTGCACGTTATAAGCCATAGGACAATAGGGGTGAAGTAACAGGTAAGCAAGACTCAGCAAAGAGGCAAAGCAGCACAACGATTAAGCCAGACAAGAGCCAATTAACCCCGCTTTCGCGTAATAAAGCGGGCCAAAATATTGAGAAACAGAACGAGAGTAACCAACACAAAGGCAGCAGCCCAGGCCAGGTTTTGCTGGTTTGGGTAGGGCACCTGGGCAAAGTTATAAACCAACGCAGATAAAGTCGCCGTTGGCTCCCAGATAGTACGATTCCAGAACTGGCTAAACAGAGCCGTAAACAAAACAGGAGCCGTTTCACCCACTGCCCGTGCTACCGCCAGCATCACTCCGGTGGTAATTGCAGGCACCGCAGCAGGCAAAACAATCTTCATCACCGTATCGATTTTGCTGGCCCCCAACCCAACAGAGGCTTGCCGATAGCTACCGGGCACTGCCTCTAGAGCTTCTGTCGCCGTTCTAACGATCGTGGGCAACATTAGCACCGACAGGGCAATTCCCCCAGCAACGGCAGAGAAGGTACCCGTCAACAGCACCACCGTTGCCCAAGCAAAAGTCCCCATCACAATCGATGGCACCCCTGCCAGAATGTTAACGGCAAAATCAATCCAGTTTTCCTCAGGGGCATTTGTATCTTTCGCGAACTCTGCCAAGAAAATAGCGGTCAAAATTCCAAAGGGGATGCTGATGACAGAAGCAATGCCCACCGTCAACAGAGTACCAACAAAGGCATTACCAAAACCGCCAATATCTCCCAACGGCGGTGGTGGTAACTGGCGAAACAAATCTAGGCTAAGGTATTGCAGACCACGCACAATAATGTAGTACAGAACGGCCACGAGGGGAATCACCGCCAACACCGCACAGAGCGTCGCCACTACCGACATTACCGACGAAAATAAAGTCCGGGGGGAAGACGGGTTTTTCTTCAGACCAAGGCCCGCATATCCTGCTGCATCCGAAATTGCCATCTTAACCTCTCAAAAGCCTCTCGCAAAATTGCTGAAAATGAATAGGAATCCAGGATCAGACTCCCTAGTATTTAATGCTGAATCGGCGAATGATGTACTCGGCAATAACATTCACAATCAGTGTCAAGAAAAATAAAGAAAGTGCCCCGTACATCAAAGAAGATAACTGCAACCCGCCTGCCTCGGCAAACTGGTTGGCCAGCAGAGAAGCGATCGTAGAGCCCTGATCAAAAATCGATGCAGAAGAAATTCGGTTTGAGTTACCAATCACCAGAGTAACGGCCATCGTCTCACCCATGGCTCGCCCCAAAGCCAGCATAATGCCCCCAACAATCCCTGAGAAAGCCGCAGGAATAATTACCTTAAAGATAGTTTCCCAGCGAGTTGCCCCCAAGCCATAGGAAGCCTGTCGAATTGATCCAGGAACGGCAACCAAGGCATCACGAGAAATAGCTGAGATGATCGGCAAAATCATAATGGCAAGAATCATTCCTGCCGCGTGGATCCCCGGCCCCGCAGGAGCCGAGCTAAACAGAGGAATCCAACCAAACGTCTGGTTTAGCCAGCGGGCAACAGGGTTTAAGAAAGGAATTAAAACGTAAACGCCCCAAATTCCATAGACCACACTGGGAACAGCAGCCAGCAACTCAATCATGAACACGAGGGGGCGCTTGACCTTATCAGGTAAAAAGTCTTCGCTGAGAAACAACGCAATCCCAATGCCAATTGGCACAGCAATTAACAAGGCGATAAAAGCCGTGACCAGAGTACCGTAAAGCTGAGCCAAGACACCATAAATATTTTGCACCGGATCCCAACGCTGGGAAGCGAGGAACCCCAAGCCAAACTGCTGGATGGCGGGCCAAGCTGCCTTGGCTACCTGCACAGCGATTCCCAGTAAGACCGCAATCACTCCGTAACCAAAGGCCCCTGTCAGCCAGAGAAACGCCTTATCTAAAAACCGATCAGTATCAGAGCGTCGCCATGATTGCATCGGAGCCGCGCTGGGTGGCATGTCTGGGTTCATCGTCATAGGAACATTCTCGACTTACAACACAGAAAAAGATGGATAACATGCAGTCAGTCTGCCATCAATCAGCAGACTGACTGGCTGCAGCAAAAAGAAGCTCAGATCAAGATTAATGCTCTCTCTACTTGGTCTGGATACCGGTGGCAAGAGCTGTTTGCATTCTACCGGCCACTTCTTCAGGGATAGGAATATAACCCAGCTCAGAAGCAAACTTAGCTCCATCCTTCAGTGCCCAAGCGATCATATCTTTAATAGCTTGCGCCTTAGCAGGGTCATCATACTGGCTGTAAACCAACAACCAGGTCAAACCCACAATGGGATAAGAATCCTTTTCGGTGGGATCGGGAACGGTCAAGGCAAAGTCTTCGGGAATCGGTTGACCCAGCAGAGCTTTTGCTGCCGCTTCTGGGCTTGGCTCGATAAACTCACCCGCCTTGTTTTGGATGGTAGCAGCTTTGGTACCGGTTTCTTTAGCGTAGGTGTATTCGATGTAGCCAATGGAGTTTTTGGTCTGTTGAATTTGGGCGGTCACACCTTCGTTCCCTTTGGCACCGATACCCACAGGCCATTCCACAGACTTGGCTGCCCCACCTTTCCAACCAGGACAAGCCGCAGCAATGTGGTTGGTGAACACAAAGGTGGTACCACTACCATCAGAACGGTAAACAAAATTGATATCGGCATCGGGTAGCTTGGCACCTGGGTTATCTTTGGTGATCGCCGGGTCATTCCACTTCTTAATGCGACCCTCAGTAATGCCACAATAAGCATCACGAGAAAGCTTCAGGTTATCGACCCCGTCCAGGTTATAGCCAAAAACAAGCAACCCGCCGGTCATCGGCACCTGCAACGGCTTGCCGGCTGTGTTGGGGTACTTTTTCTTCTCTTCTTCGGTTAGAGGAGCATCCGATGCACCAAAGTCAACCGTCTTCGCTAAGAACTGGTTGACACCAGCACCACTACCAACCGACTGATAGCTAATTTGGGTACCCGTCAGTTTTTGATATTCGGCAAACCAGCGCTGATAAATTGGCGCAGGAAAGGTGGCACCGGCACCACTAAGGCGCACACCAGCACCTGCATTAGCGGCAGGGGAAGCCCCTGTACCAGCGGGACTATCGGCGGTGGGGGTAGGGCCGGGGCAACCCGCTAGACCAAATGCGATCGCCACTGCAGAGACAGGCAATGCCCATCGAGTAACCTTGGGGAGAAACATAATCCATCCATTCGGGTAGACATTTCCTCCCAAACCTACATCAACTTAGTAAAGATCGGGTTAAGTGACTCTGCTAAATCAGGGTTTTCACGGCTAATCGGTTCATTTCGCTACAGTTTGGCAAAGAATCTGCCGCATTTGGCGTAAATTATTCGGCAAATCTAATTGAATTGCCTGCTGAATGAATACAGAGGGAATGGGCATCACCGGCGTAGCCTGAACCGAGTAGCGCAGCCAAGTGCCCTCTGCTAAGGCTTGTAACTTTAGGTCAGCAGCAAAATCTTGGAAGCAGCCTGATCTTAAAGAAAACTGTGCTCGGTAGTCTGGTCGCTCGATCACTTCTAACTCGACTTCTGCCTGGGCGGTAAACAGCCAAAAATCTTTTCTAGCGACCTGGCGCAGGTGCTGATGCCGCCCCAAGGAAGAGGTGCGTTGAGTACCAGCAATCACCTGGCTTTGGGTCAGGGCTGGGAAAAACTCGACCCAGCGGGAATAGGTGGTGAGTTGCTGCCAAGCTTGCTCACGGGCGATCGGCACATACATCTGAGCGGTTACAGCAGCTCCCCAAGCGGTGTGGGGTTGCGTGGTGAGTAAAATTTCGCCTTTCAGTAGAGCGGATAAGTCGGGGGAGGTAACTATCGTAATTGAATGATCAATCCGTTGAGTAGAACAATGGGTAGCGACCATAAATCCAGTCGTTTCCTGTTTTAGGGTGAATAGGGCGAGAGCAGTTTCCTGCTCCATGAGCGTACATCGAGAAGGGAAGGAAAGCGTCTTCGTGAGGCAAGGAACGAGACTTTGTCCTATCTCAAATGCAGAAGGGCTTGGTTGTCAGCGGTTGCCTATTGGCAGTTGGCTGCTAGTAATGGGGGGTTAGTCGTTAGTTTTTTCAATTCTTTGGGATCCTTCACACTAGCCACTGGATAAGAAGATAACCCTGTTTATTTGAAAAAAGCTTGTGGGATTCCATGAAGAAACCAATAAGTTTTGTGGGTAAATCTCGTGAAAAGACGGAGGTTAGACAACAGAGAGCTGCGATAATCACGGAATTGGTTGACTTCTCCAAAATTTTATTGGGGGATAGTCAGGGGGCAAAAGGCGATGCCCCCGTCTGATTGGCGCTGAAGTTGCCTGGGGCGATCGCACGCGTGCCAAAATGAACTGGCAGATTCCATAACGGTGGATTTGGAGGCATCCTTGTGAAGGCAACAACCCGCGCCTTTTTAATCATTCTGGGCATGACCCTACTGGTTTGGATCCTGCGGGGTCTGCGGTTACTCAGTTTCTTACCAGGGTTTGTGTTGTGGAGCCTGATATTGTTGTGTCTCGCGGCTGCGGTCATCAGCGCTGTCCGCTAAGGGAGCCGCACGGAAACAAAATACCTGTGATGCGTTATGGCGATCGCCTGACACCTCCTACGAGCGAGGACGGTATCACAAGCAGGGACGTTATGTTCGTTGCGAATCTCTCAGGGAGTTATCGCGACAGATTCAACCAATGGGCTTGAAAGAAACTTTTTGCTCTGCCATCCGTCCTAAGAGAGATAAGCCGTGCCCAATCCTCAAACCAGAGTTGTGGCTAGGAAAAATAAACGACCTTACCCTGGATTAGGTTTTAGTAAAGTTATTGCCGCAGCTAGTAGCTGCTTGAAACCCCTATAAACGTATCGTCATGCCTTTTACACAAAAAACGTTTTTGAGTCTGGCCTTTCTTTCTGCCCTTTGTCTGACAACAACGGCGGTAGCGGGGCCGGGTGCAAACTTCGGTTCTCTGACGCTGGGTGCAGGCCGCACCTCGGGAGTGCTGTCGGGCACGACAGGAGGGGCCGTCTCGTTACCAGCGATTGTCAGCAATAGCGATCGCCATAACAACAAGTGCCTGGGGTTTGGCGATAACCAACCCGACCATCTGCTGGTGTTGGAGCAAGATTTTCCTAGTCTACGCCTGCGGGTCAATAGTGGCGGTGCCGACACGACGCTGGTGGTGCAGGGGCCAGGGGGAGTGGTGCGCTGTGGCGACGACACAAGTGCCAGCAACAAAGATGCAAGCCTCAATGATACGAATTGGGAAGCGGGTACCTATCGCATCTGGGTGGGTACAGGCACCCCTGGTCTACGACGAGACTATACCCTCAACATTCGCCCCTAACTCATGTATTTATGACGGTACGAATTAAGGTTAGGTGGGGCAAAAGGGCAGAACCTTTGGCTGAGTGCTGCCCTGTATACAGATCTCTGAATCATCTTCAAACTGCTAGATTTCGTCCCCCTACCCCGCAAATTTGGGGGGAATTGGATCTTCAAAGTCCCCCAGAATTGGGGGACTTAGGGGGCTAAAAGGTTTCAAAAGCGCCCTTCGTTCAAGCCCTAAATGTGGGCAAATGCCTGCTCAACGGCTGCGACAGCGGCATCCACCTCTGCGGCACTAACAATCAGGGGGGGGACAAACCGCAACACTTTTGGGCCGGCAGGCACCAATAATAGCCCCGCCGCCATCATCGCTTTCACAATGTCGGGTGCGGTCATAGGGCTATCCTGCCGCAGCACTAAACCGTTGATCAAACCCCAGCCCCTTACCTGCTCAATATGTTCAGGGTATTTCTGGGCGATCGCCCGGAGCCCACGGCGCAACTGCTCACCCCGCTCTTGTACATTTTCCAAAAGATGATCGCGCTCAATCGTCTGGCAAACTGTTAATGCCACCGCACAGGCAAAAGGATTACCACCATAGGTACTCGCATGATCTCCCGGCTGAAAGATATCGCACTTCGCCTTGCAGAGGGTTGCCCCAATCGGGATGCCGCCCCCCAACCCCTTGGCCGAGGTAAAAATATCCGGCTCAATCCCCAGGTTTTCGTAGCCCCAGAGCTTGCCAGAGCGACCCATGCCGACCTGCACTTCATCACAAATCAGCAGAATGTCCTTCTCATCACAAATTTGGCGCACTCGCTGAAAATACTCGACCTCGCCCGGGTTAACTCCCCCCTCGCCCTGCAGTGCCTCCAACAGAATCGCCGCCACCCTTGGAGTAGACTGGTCTAACTCAGCGATCGCCTGCTCCAAGGCTGCAATATCGTTATAGGGGATGTAGTGAAATCCTGGTACCAAGGGAGAAAACCCTTTCTGATATTTAGGTTGCCCAGTTGCCGTAATGGTCGCCAGGGTACGGCCATGAAAACTAGCATGGGCCGTCAAAATAATCGGTTCTTCAATCTGGCGCACTGTATGAGCATACTTACGGGCGAGCTTAATTGCCCCCTCGTTTGCCTCGGCCCCCGAATTACAGAAAAAGGCGCGATCAGCACAAGAATGTTGCACCAGCCACTGCGCTAGCATTCCTTGGGCGGGAGTATAGTAAAGGTTTGAAACATGGTGCAAGGCTTGAATCTGGCTCGAAACCGTTGCCACCATGGCGGGGTGGGCATGCCCCAGAGTACAGGTGGCAATTCCTGCAACAAAATCCAGGTACTCACGCCCCTCCGTATCCCACAGGCGACATCCCTGACCCCGCTCCATGGTCAGAGGATAACGGGCATAAGTAGACATCACGTACTGATCAAAGGCCTCAGTACTGTAAGGTTTGGGAAAATCAATTGGCGTCGGAGAAAAGGCTGGTAACGGTTGAGCGACAGCTTCGGGACTCACTGGGCAAATTCTTCCTTAAGTGACAACGAGAAGTCAGGGTATAACCGGCTGCTTAACTGGCAAGCAAAGTACATCTTCGGTCAGAAAGCTGAGAACCAAACCAAGTGCTTAACCACCCATACTGGATAGGCTTTCTGACTTGCCATCACCATGAGAACCATGGCAACGCCATAAACAGTCGGTCTAAAGCCCCTAAGAGGCGATCATAACCGATTTCCCCTGAGGACAAGATGCCGAACAGAAAGAGAATCCGGCTAGTCGGATTCGCCATTTATAAGCGCTAAGACACCTTTCCCCAGGGCGATCGCCCTGCATTCCGATAATACAGTCACCAGCAAAGGTCATCAAACTTTGGTGACAATCACGCGCCCACTTCCAGAGATTCCTTCGATTCTTTCGCTGCCATCAAAAGAATCGGACGATCCGTCGCAAGCATTTTGTGATCCGAGCGATAGTGGGTCAGAGGCATCTTGCCCGCTCTTGCCAAGACATCACTGGAGAGATCGGGCATCTCCTGCCAACAATGCATACAGAACCAATAAACACCATCGTGACGAACGTGACGGAGCAAGACACCCGAGCAGCAAGGACAGGTTTTCACAATGAGCACCACCCAAAAATGTCATGAAAAATGAGAATACTAAGAAACACAACGAAATAAAACAAACTTGCAAAGAAAACTTTAGAAAAATCTACCCTCTCCTCATCATCAGGATAAGAGATCCGCCCGCAAAGTAAAATTAACTTTCATGACTCTTTTACCCACAAACGGATCGGCAAAAGCCCTCTGCTGCTGCGTTAGGATACAAAACGTTAGATTTCTTGCAATGGTTATTGATGCTTTAACTGATAAACCAGCCATTCATCAATTTTTGTCAAGTAGACCCCGCTGAATCAGTCACTTTGTTTCTAAAAAGATACAAATGTAAATATCTCTTAGGCTGTCTCTTGCAAGAGCTGACTGAGGACTTTTGCCAAAACGTGATACTCCTCTAGACTGTTGTAAATTTGGGCTGAGATTCTCACCAATCGATGGGGGTTTTGGGGAAAGGGGATAATTGGGACTTCAATGGAAAACTGTTCCACCAAAGTTTGATAGAGTTGGCTGGCATTTCCCCTAGGTAAAGGGATGGTTGCCATTGCGCCCACCATGGAGTCTGGGCAGGGTGGCGAAATGTGGAGTCGATCGCACAGGTGGTGCCGCGCCGCGATCGCCAGTTGATGATTGTGCTGCATCAGGGCGGGCCAGCCCCCAGGTAGCAGTGCCCCCATAAACTCCAGGGCTGTCGGCACCGCCAGATAAGCGGTGGGATCATCAGTACCCATCCAATCAAACTCTAAATGAAAGCGCGATCGCTCTAAACGCGGGTCATTCGCCCCATGACTGATCACCAGGGGATGAATCTGGGATTGACGATCGCCCCGAACATAGAGAAACGCTGCACCTTTGGGAGCGCACAGCCACTTGTGACAGTTGCCGGTGTAGTAGGCCGCCCCAATCTGCTCCAGTTGGAGGGGAATCATGCCAGGGGCATGGGCACCATCCACTAAGGTATCGACCCCTTGGGCAGTCAGATCCGCTACGAGATCGGCGATCGGTAAAACCACGGCCGTCTGGCTGATCACATGATCGATCAAAACCAGGCGAGTACAAGCGGTCACTTTTTGCAGCACGGCTTGCCGAATCTGATCGGGGCCAGTTAGCGGAAACGGGATATCTGCTACGACGACCTCTGCCCCCCATCGCTCAGCCACAAAGTTGAGAGCATTGCGGCAGGCGTTGTATTCCTGGTTCGTTGTAAGGAGTTGATCGCCAGGCTGAAATTGCAGCGAGCGCAGTACTGCATTGACTCCTGTCGTGGCATTGGGGACAAGGGCTAAATGGGCTGGATTCGCTCCCACAAAGGCAGCGAGGGCTTGCCGTGCCGTATCAAGCAGCCCCTCGATTTCACGCCCTAAAAACTTTAAGGGTTGCCGCTCTAAGCGATCGCGCCAGGCTTGCTGAGCCATCAGCACCGGCTGTGGACAGGCACCAAAAGAGCCATGGTTGAGAAAGATCACATCCGGATCAAGCAACCAGTGATCGCGAAAGGGATTTGGCCGCATACAGTCAAAGACAGAGAATCGCTATCAGCCATGGCTCCGCGCTTGGTGCCCGTGACCGTTAAAATACATTTTCAACTTGACCTAACCAACTCCCCAGGCAGGATTCGAACCTGCGACCAATCGGTTAACAGCCGACCGCTCTACCACTGAGCTACTGAGGAACGCTCAATACGCAAAGCTCATAATAGCTAGAATCGAACCCTTTTGACAAGTCATTTGCTTGATTTTTTCAAGATTAGAGACCAGCAGCCCCACTGAGCTGGCCAAACTAGTACCAAACTAGTGCCAGCTTGTTACTAGAACAGATCTAGAGCTTGATTGAAGAGCTGCTCATGCTCGCGGACATTCTAACCCATATCGCCAAAGCGCATTCTAGCCAGACGCTCTTTCGCCGTAGGGTCAAGGGCATGTTCCAAAAAACGACCAGAGGATTTTTGGGTTGGTTTTTGCCGTAATCGAACGCGCCGGGCGATCGCCTCCACCTCCACCGCCAACTGCTCTGTAGACATCAACTCAGCCCCGTAGCCCTGAACGGTTAATTGCTGTGCCCGGTCCGAAGTTACCACAATCAAGCGCTGATGGAACTTTCGCAGGTCATAGCGAAAGGCGGCACAAGCTTTTTCAATAAAAGTGTCGGCGGTCTGACCAAAATCAGTGTAGTAGACCGAGACATTAGGTGTCACGACCTCGCGGTGACTGGCACAGTCCCGGTACTGCGCATCAAACACGAGGCGTGTATCAAACCCCTGGTAGGCACTAAAGCCAACTAAAGCCTCTGTCAAATGGCGTCGGGCAGACTCTAACCCCTCGCGATCGCGCAACTGTCTCAAGTCAGGCCAAGCACCGACGACGTTGTAGCCGTCTACCAAAAACACTGCCTGGTGCTTAGGACGGGGCATGAGCAAATAGAGGAGAAGATTAAGACAGATTAAAAATTGCTTATGCCTCTTATCTTCTCATATTTTCTGGTTAGCTTGTTACAGAAAATTACGCTCTTCTAATCAAACCATTCTTCAGATTTCCTACAGCCGTGCCAGACCGCTTACCGGCCCTTGCTGAACCCTGGAGAAAATTTGCAACAGCAAGGAAACGGTAGGGTGATCAAATATCTCGTGGTGAAGTTGTCCTGTTGAAATGCTTTGCGCTTCATGGCACTTTGCAGAACGACAAGCCTCAACTCTCGATATTCTCTAAGTAAGGGATTAACCCACAGTAAGGGATTAACCCACAGACTCCTTATTATCTCTAACTCATAGCCCACAGACCTGACTCCATAAGGGCAAAAGCATACTGTCAACGCTTGGGAGCCAGTAACATCATCATGTTACGTCCTTCCTTTTTAGGAGCTTGTTGCACTTCCGCCAATTCTTGCAGGTCATCGGCCATCCGCTTGAGCAATTCCTCGGCCATGTCGCTATGTTGAATTTCTCGTCCCCGAAACATAATCGTGGCCTTGACCTTATCGCCATCTTTCAAGAACCGCTTCGCCTGATTGATCCGCACGTTATAGTCGTGCTCCTCAATCTTGTAGCGCATTTTAACTTCTTTCACATCAACGGTGTGCTGCTTCTTTTTCGCTTCCCGTGCTTTTTTCTCTTGTTCAAACTTATATTTGCCGTAATCCATAATGCGGCAAACCGGCGGATCGGCTTTATCACTGACGAGCACCAGATCAAGCTCGCGCTCGTCAGAGAGGGCAAGGGCCTCGTCGCGGGACAGAATCCCTAACTGGGAACCGTCTGCATCGATGATCCGTAGTTTTGGAAAGCGAATCCGCTCGTTAATGGTGGGGAGATCTCGATTGGGTCTTCTTTCTGGCGCTGGCATTCGTTAGTTAAATGATTAACAATCTAAAAGTTGACAACTAAGGAAGCAAACATCGGCTGCGGAAGGAGCATAGACGACGGCGATCGCAAAAATGCCAATACACTGGTAAGCAGTCGTCAATCACTAGAGAACAACTATCTTACTGAAATTTTGCCGGAATAATATCTGTCATTCTACTCAGTCTGCTCAATTTTCTGGTGGATTGTTTACCGAAATTGTCGATTTGCCCAGCTTCCAAATTTTTTTAAGAAACCAGAGCGCTAGCTGGCTGAGATCGAAACCATTCTGCCAGTTCCCCTGGAAAAAGCGAGTGGTGGCATGATGGTAGTTATCGTGAACGGCAACCTGGCTTGCCCCTTTTTAACCCTATGGCGGTAACTTCTCCAATTTCTTGGCAGTCTCAGATTGGCAAACAGCGCGATTGGGTCTGGCGTGGCTGGCAAATACGCTATACCTATCAGCACGCTCCCCTCTCTGAGAACCAACCCCCTTTTTTGCTCGTGCACGGCTTTGGGGCTTCGATTGGGCACTGGCGCAATAATGTTCCGACTCTGACCCAGCATCGCTCGATTTATGCGCTTGATTTGCTAGGGTTTGGGGCCTCTGAGAAGGTGTCGGCTCCCTATGAAGTGGGTTTCTGGGCAGAACAGCTTTATGACTTTTGGCGCACGTTTATTGGCCAGCCGGTTGTTTTGGTGGGCAACTCCATTGGCTCGCTCGTCTGTCTGGCCGCTGCCACCCGCTACCCGGAGATGGTGCAAAGTCTTGTGATGCTTAATTTGCCCGATCCCTCGGTTTTGGAGTATCCCCAGTGGCTGACTGCAGCGCTCACCCCGATTCAACGGCTAACGGCTCCCTTACAGAGGGGGGTGTTTGCGATCGCCCAGTGTATTTTTCTCTCTCCTCTGGTATTTAACCCTTTTTTCCGGCTGATTCGACGTCCCCGCTTTATTCGTTTTTGGGCGGGTCAAGCTTACACAACGTCTACAGCCCTGACCGAAGAATTGCTGGATATCTTTTCTCGTCCTGCTTTTGACCGGGGGGCTGCAGCCGCCCTGCGGGCAATGGTGGGGAGGCGGCCCTCCAGCGCCGCTGACTATCGAGTCAAAACGGTACTACCCCATCTCACGATTCCAATGCTGTTGATTTGGGGTAAGCAAGATCGTATGGTTCCCCCAAAGTTGGGGCCATTGATCGCCAAGCTCAACCCCCGCTTAACCCTGGCTGAAATTGAACAGGCGGGGCATTGCCCCCACGATGAATGCCCAGAAGTGGTCAATCGCCTGATTTTAGAATGGCTAGCCAGCCAAGGCCAAGCCGAGAAGATGGCGGAGTCGCTCAAGGAAGGTCATGAAAATTGATCATTTTCCCACGTTTCAATGATTTCTACCCGCTCTGTGGCCTCGCATCTATTTGTTGATTGCTATACCCAGCCGGCCAAAGCGGCTGCCTGGATGCAACGCTATTGTGCTCAGCGTCCGGTATTTGCCTGTGTTCTGGGCTTTACTCAAACGGGGTTGATTCCTGGAATTTCAGCCGCTGGGGCGACTCCCCGCGATCGCCAATTCACTGCAATCGCTGATGCCGAGTTTTTGATCAATGGCCCCCAGCCTCAGCCCCAGTTTCCTCTGCCGCCCCTTGATGCTGGGGCATCTCCTGTCTTGATCTCGCGGGCGATCGTCGCCGCCCAGGCGATCCCTGTCTATCTGTTTAACGCAGGCTTACCTACCCCACCTCCAGTTGCAGCCATTGATCTGGGAGGATGCCCGGCTCAGTGTGTGAGCAGCGGCCAGGCCTTGCCATTGGCAATCGTTGAACATCTGTGGCAGCAAGGCTTGCGCTGGGGCAAGCAACTGGCTACCGAGCTAAAAGACAGTTACCTAATCGTGGGGGAATGTGTGGTTGGCGGCACGACCACAGCCTTAGGGATTCTGACGGGTTTGGGCTTTGCCGCGACGGGCAAGGTCAATAGCAGTCACCCTATCTGTAACCATACGCAGAAACAGGCCCTGGTGATGGCCGGGTTCGAGCAACTGGCTGCCCGACGGGGAGATAGCTGCCTAATCTCGTTGTCTCAGTTAACCCCGACCCTTTACCAGACACCCCTGGAACTGGTAGCAGCGGTGGGCGATCCGATGCAAATTGTTGTCGCAGGGATGGCGATCGCTGCCAGCCGAAACTGCGGGGTTATGCTGGCGGGTGGCACCCAAATGTTGGCGGTGGCAGCTCTTGCCCAGGCGATCGCGCAATCCCAGGCTTTACCGTGGAACCCTGAAGCGATTGTGATTGGTACAACTCGTTGGGTCGCTGCTGATCCAACCGGGGACACGGCTGGCTTAGCCAGAATGATTGGTGCATTTCCCCTCATTGCTACCCCTTTGAGCTTTGCCCAATCTCGCCACCCCCAGTTACAAGCCTATGAGCAAGGGTTTGTTAAAGAAGGTGTCGGAGCAGGCGGTTGCGCGATCGCCGCCGCCCTGTATCAGCAATGGGGACAAAACGAGTTATTAACTGCCATTGATCAGCTCGGCGATCAGCTGATTTTGCAGGCTTCCTCTGCCACTTAACCTGACACCAAAGCACCTCACCCTGAGGCATAAAACCAACAACCCCCTAAGGGTAGTCTGCTTGTCTAATTAGGAATGCGGGGTGCGACCACGTTCACCCCCTGAATTTTGCACAAACAATCCATTACAGACTGATGAATACCCTGGCAGCTATTGGGCGAACTTTCAAACCGCTGAAACGTTAGACCCGTCGAATTTTCAATTCGGCCCAACCTCTCTTTCTGTCCAATCGCTTACCAGAAATCGTGCATTTTGTAAGCAATATGTCTATTAAGATTTCTAATTTTAGATATAAATTGTTACATTGGTTAGTAACCCATCTTTATTGCGCTCTCTCCTCCTATGAACTACCTCTTTGGGATTATTCCAATTCCGTCACCGCTCCGCTCTCATTCGCTGGTGTATGACCTAAAGACCCGCCTGGATTGGGGTGAGCCGGGTCTGACGATTGTGGATGTGCGCGATCGCACCGCCTTTAATCGCAGTCATATCTCTGGAGCGATTTCAATGCCGTTGCCAGAGCTGGTTGAGCGCGCCCGCAGAAGTTTGCCACTCAATCGCGATATTTATCTTTACAGTGACACCGATGAAGAAACCGCAGAAGCAGCCAACCAGTTGCGGCTGGCGGGCTATCGCAACATTTCGGAGGTGCGTGGAGGGCTAGCCGCCTGGAAAGCCGTTGGGTTTCCCATAGAGGCGATCGGGTTTGCCGTGATTTAATTCACCATGGTCTAGCAAGATGAGCCAAAGGTAGAATGGGTCGTAGGGATAGAACCCCTGGGTGAGGTGGAATTTGACATGCTATCTCTCGACCCGAGTAGAGGCGCTGCCGTGTTTCTATGGCGACGCAAGTCAGAAAGCCGACCCGGCATCAGTGGTGAGGCAGTTGATTGTGTCATCAGCGTTCTGACCCAAGCTATATTTCAACGTACTTGTGTAGTTCTAGATCAGCGAAGCAATTACTCATAGGGCTTGAAACGCCAATGCAATGGCAATTTTGCGTTTTGTGGGGCTTTGCCCATCCTGCAAGGAATTTTACATGGTGAGTTCTGCGCAGCCGCACTGGGGCTTGCTGATGTCACCTTCCTCCTGCCCCCTAGGGTCACTATGACTGGGGGGGTATTAGGAAGATTGGCCATCTCGTCGGCCAAGCTCGTAAATACCACAGCCAATACAGGCCAGAATCCCCAGGCTAATAGCCCAACTTTGTCCCAGACTTCTTTCTAAAAGAAACTCACACCCCCAACCCAGAAAGAAAAAGGGAATGATACTGAGAAACGATGCGTAGAAAGCGTTTTGTGACTCCCGGGCTTGACGGGTACGTTCAAACTCGGTTTCTGAGGTATAGAGCGATCGCTCGGCATAGTTCAGCCAGCGCCCTAACTGCTGGGAAACCCACTCGCCAAGGGAAAACAAACCCAGGTAAAGAGCCAAGGACCAAAGGCTAACAGCCGCAATTAGATTGGCGTTAAAGCTGAGGGAAAAGGGCAATGAATCGGTCAGCATAGCAAGAGACCAAGCAATAGGGATAGCGGGCAAAGAGGCAATGGGCTTCCTTATGTTCACCGTACGAAAGGTTGTTTGTGCTACTTTTCCTATTTTCAAAACAACTCACAAGTCTAGATGTCCTTGAGAATGAGCTTTACGTCTTACCAAGAACGCGAAAGACTCAGCAATGCTTTATGTCAATTAGGAATAGATTACAAAATGAAACCTTGTTCTCATGATTCATGGTTTGCCAGAATTCTGCAAGGGTAAAACCCCTTCCCGTTGTTTCACCGTTCCTAATCCCTATCCCCCTGCGATTTCATCTCGGCTTCTAGTCGTTGACGTTCTTTCAGTTGCAGCAAAATTTTAGTGTGTTCTTCTCGGGTGATAGGGTAGAAGTACACTAGCACCATTCCAATCAAGATCAATGCCAGGGGAAAAAGAGCCGTTGCTATTCGGATGGCCTCCTGAGCAGCAGGCGGTTGTTCAGGAAAGGGTTGGCCAGGGAGACGCTCGACAAAGCCTGCTTGCTTTAGCATCAGACCAATCAGCAACAGGGCAAGCCCACGACACACTTTTTGAATAAGCGACATAAAGCTATAGAAGATACCCTCCCGGCGCTGGCCAGTTTGCAATTCATCCCACTCAATGACATCGGGCAACATTGACCAGGGAATCAAGTAAGCCGTCGCAACGCCAACTCCCACCAGAGCAGCCAGGGGGTAAATCAAAAAAACCTGCTCAGGCTGGAGGCGGTAAAGCCCAATTTGGGCAATCAACCAGACACTGGTACCAACGTAAAAGGTAGCCTTCTTGCCATAGCGACGACTCACCGCATTAAGCACAAACAACATCAACATGGCCGTGAGTTGCACCGCCAGTGCGGCCTCGGTTACCGTTTGCTCTGAGCGCCGCATCCAACTGACAATATAAAAGGGCAAAATCGCCCCGGTATTTTGAAAGGCCAACCAGGTACATAGATAGATGCCGACCACAATCAGAAATGGACGGTTGCTAAACGCGATTTTGATTTGTCTGGGTAAAGACTCCTGGGGGTGAGTGTCGCCCTCAGCCGCTGCAACTCGTTTGCGCTCGGCCCGCATCACGGGCTTCCAGATGCCAAAAACGCAGAGGTAGATGGGTAGTGTTGCGGCGATCGCGCCGACCATGCCCAAAACCAGGTAACCGCGTTCAGGTTGCGCTTCAAACTGACCCAAAATCGCCCTAGCCATTAGTAGCCCAATCACTCCGCCACCAGACGCAAAGGCAAAGCGAAAACTGTTCAGGCTGGTGCGATCGTTATAATCTTGAGTGAGTTCAGGCGTTAGGGCCGTATAGGGCAGATTAACAATCGTAAAAAACGTGTTGGCCAACAATGCCATCAGCACATAGTAGCCAAACAGCCCCCATTGATTGCTGGTTGGAATCAACCATTGCAACAAAAAGGTAAGCCCAAAGGGCACCCCTCCCCAAAGAATCCAGGGTAACCGTCGCCCAAACCGAGAGCGGGTGCGATCGCTCAAGATCCCAACAATGGGATCGTTTACCGCATCCCAAATATTCGCAATCAGCATTACTGCACCCGCCAGTCCTGGATCTAGCCCAGCGACATTCACCATGAAGTAGAGAAGAAAGAAAATCAGAATATTTGTGATCAGTGCTGGCCCAAGATCTCCCAAACCATAGGCCAGTTTTGTTACCAGGCGAAGTTTAGGAGAATGCGGAGCCTCAGGCATACTTGAATGGTTCATTTTGAGATGCTGAAAACGCACAACAGTTGTATCATTTTCTGCAAATTTAAGCGGCAAAGGGGCGATCGCGTGGCAGATCTCTACATTTCTTGGGCTGACTATCATGAAAAAATCGAGCAGCTAGCCCTCAATATTTACCAATCAGGCTGGCAATTTAACCAAATCGTCTGTCTCGCAAAGGGCGGGTTACGGGTTGGCGATATTCTGTCACGTTTGTTTAACGTTCCTCTGGCAATTCTTTCAACCTCTTCCTATGGCGGGGTGAATAACCAGGTAAGAGGGTCGATCACTATTTCTGAACACTTGTCAAAAACCACCACAAACCTGGGTAGCCACGTGCTATTGGCCGATGATCTAGTTGATTCTGGCGTCACCCTGCAAAAGGTCATTGCCTGGCTAGATAGGCGTTATGGCTTCTACATCGAAGATCTGCGCAGCGCCGTGATCTGGTACAAGCAATGCTCAGTGATAAAGCCGGATTACTACGTGGATTACCTGGCAGACAACCCCTGGATTCACCAACCATTTGAAAAATATGAACAGGTCAGTGTGGCTGAGTTAAGTAATGTGAGAGCACAGATACTTTTATCATCAGAACCCAGTCAAAACGGATAAACGATCGGGATATTGCTTGCAGCGGCATCCTTTCACTAACCCAGCACGTATCTCAAAGAACGGGAGTTGGCTAGAAAAATAAAGCAGGGAGGAAGCGCGTTAAAGTTTTTTTGCTAGTGTTAACAATACGGTGATTTTATCTACACGGCTGATTGTCATCGCCAGTTTTGTTAAAACATTAGAAGCAATGGGGGGCTGCTATTTCTGTTTTTCCCAAAAGTTTGATCGGTTCCCGGCCTTAAGCTTTTCCCTGGCAACGGCCCAGGTTATGCTTGCAGCCAATCGCGACCCGATCAATCTTCAGCACGCTTTCCTGAACAACTGAAAATATCGCTTTGCTCAGAAAGCTTAGGACCAAACTAAGTGCTCAACCACCGATGCTGGGCAGGCTTTCTGAGTCGTCGATGCCATGTTTCTCATGGCGTTGGCCATACACATACTGAAAATGGGTGTTGCCTGATGTATCCCTGATGTATCAGAGTACAGTCTGATAGCAAGGATAAGATTTGGTTAAGGTTCTTTGACTTTCTATGGTGCAGCAGTGTCAGAAGCTAGCTCTCTTGATTTGTTTAAGGGTCTACGGTTATTTGGGGTTCCTGAATCGGTGAGGTCAGTCCATGTCAAATTATGATCAGCGATCGCATGCTTCCTCTGCAGAGCGCGGTTCTGTGCCACAACAGAAGCGCTTAGGTGGCTATCTGGTAGAGGCCGGTCTACTCACACCCGCCCAGGTTTCGGTTGCACTTAACGACCAAAAGATCACCGGCATGCGCTTTGGCGAGATTTTAGCAGCACGGGGTTGGGTAAAACAGCAAACAATCGAATACCTGATGAAGAAGGTGATTCTTCCAGAGAAAAAAGCCCTGGAAAATAGCCGGGCGCGTCTGTTAGAAACGAATCATGGCAATCCCCTCAGCACCAATCGCAATCAGCCTAATCGATCCGCATCGGTTGAATCTGCCAGTGAGCATCGCCGTGAATTGCCGATCTCTAAGCCTCTTCCTTCCTATGGCTCTACGGATGATAACGATGGGGTCAGTTGGGTCGGCTAACCCAACAGCCAGAGCCAGAGGGGTAAGGTTAAGACCAAACCAAAGCTACCAATCGTTAAGCTAGTCACTGTCAAGGTTTTGTCGAGGCCATAGGCTTCGGAAATAATTAACGTGGCAAAGGCTGGTGGCATTGCCGTTTGAATCAGCATGACACGGTGAATCGCTCCAGTAATTCCTAGGGCTAGTAACAGTCCATTTACCAGCAGCGGCACCAGCAGCATCTTGATGCTGACACTGACCAAGGCCAATCGCACCTTTTGCAAAGAAGAAATTTGGCTCAGACGCATTCCCATCAGCACTAGAGCCAGTGCAATTACCAGCCAACCGATTCCGAGCAAGCTCTTATCCAAAAAGGGGGGAAACGGAATCGGTCGCAGCAAAAAGCTAGCCAGCATGGCCCAAAGGGTAGGATTTTTAACCAGGGCCTGCCAAGCCAGATTTGACTGCGCTTGGCCAACACCAAAGTGGGCAGCCAAAATGACACCTAGCCCATAGGAGCCAAAGGTTGAGCCAAAGTCAAATAGTATGGCCCAGGGAAAATAGTCTGGCCCAGATATGGCTAGGGCAACTGGGTAGCCGATATAGCCTGTGTTGCCGAGCATTGAAGTCAACAAAAAGCTTCCCTTTGTCGCTGGTAAGCAGCGATTCTCCCCCTGTTGCGATCGCCAGCACAGATAAGCCCAGGCAACCCCTACCCCCATCAAGATTGAGAGCCAAGCTGTGACCGGAGCCATCCACAGAGAAAAAGACAGGTTCGCCCGTCGCAAAAAGGCCACCGTTCCTAGAGGGATACCAACCCAAAACAAAAATTTGCCCAAGCGATCAATGAAGCGCGTCGGCAGACAGCGGCCCAAAAAACAGCCAACCAGCATCAACGTTGTAAACTGCAAATAAATCGGCAAGAGGTCTACTTTAGGCATGAGATAGAAAAAGGGAAAAAAGAAAAGAGAAAAAATTGATAGAATGACGAACTAAGGTTAAGACAGGGCAAAGGGATAAAACTCCCAAATAAGGCCGAATTTTCTGTATCCTCCTTTCACTTAAATGCCCTAATATACTTGCGTCGTGAGACAACTGGGCAGCTAGGTAAGGGCAGACTTAGTCAGCTCTGTGACAGAGCCTTTGGATTATTTACGAAACTCACCCGTACAAAAATGTGCGGTCTGATTTAATTCCCAATCCTTAAGGCCCAATGGCTCTCAATAGAAAATCTGTGCCAAAGCCAGGGAGCTTGACATAATTGGGAAACTTCTGGTGAATTCTAGAAATTGACCCACCTCAGTCTACAATTCGTAATAATGACCTATGGCGATCGCAAAGGAGTCGGTTGGATTGCAGAATTCCAAACCATCCGAAAAAGTCATCAGAATGTCTTCTTCATCTTTGCCAGACGACATTCCCATGGCACAGCGGCAAGTGCAAGCAAACCCGATTCGGCCCAGCAGTAATCGTCGGCTTATCTATGGGGGGCTAGCAGCGATTGCACTAGTCGCTCTAGCAGCGGGTGGGGTTGTTTCGTGGCAGGTGCGGCAGTTGTCTCAGGCCGATGATAGCGCGATCGCTGCCGCTGATCCTGTGCCGAATTCCGATGAGGTGGTACGCGCTGCCCCCAAAGGTGAAACCCTGCTGAATCACTACGCCTATGCTGAAGCCCCTACCTCTGAGTTAGAAGTGGTCGAAAGTGGTATTAAGCTCCGCCAGTCAGCCGCTAGAGCCTACCGGGATATGGTGGCAGCGGCGCGTCAAAGCGGGGTAGAGCTGGTATTGATTTCGGGCTTTCGATCCCTTTCTGATCAGGAATATCTGTACTTCAACATCAAGGCTGAACGCAACCAAAATGCCCAGGAGCGGGCCAAGGTGAGTGCGCCACCGGGCTACAGCGAGCATCATACAGGCTACGCCATTGATGTAGGCGATGCCCATATGCCAGCCGCCAACCTGCGGGAAGATTTTGAAAAAACTCCCGCCTTTCGTTGGTTGAAGGCAAATGCAGCCCGCTACAGTTTTGAGCTATCGTTTCCCCGCAACAACACCCAGGGAGTCAGTTACGAGCCTTGGCACTGGCGCTACGTCGGTGATATCGATAGCCTCAAGACCTTCTATAAAGCCCGGGGGAAATAGACACACTATGTCGCAACTGGCGCTTAATTTGGTGGCGATCGCCATTTTTCTAGGAACTTTCACCAGCCTGTTAGGGCCACTGGTCAATCTTTCGCCATTTGTCCCTGCGTTAGCAACGGTGAGCTTACTGGGTTTAGCCACTTTGGATAGGTTTCAATGGCAAGGACAGGGAACTTCCCTGGTATTGGATTTTTTGGCTGGCTTTGCGACCGACCATCGCGAACGGGTGCTGCGCCACGAAGCCGGTCACTTTCTGGTAGCTCATCATCTGGGGCTTCCCGTCACAGGCTATGCGCTCACCGTTTGGGAAGCCCTGCAACAGGGTTATCCAGGGCAAGGCGGGGTGCGGCTGGATACGGCAGCATTAGAGGCAGAAGTGCAAACCGGCCAACTCTCTGGGCAATCCCTTGATCGGCTATGTGCAGTGTGGATGGCGGGAATTGCGGCCGAGACTTTGGCCTACGGCAACGCCCAAGGGGGCCGAGATGACCGCGAGAAATGGCGAGCGTTGAGCAGCCAATTAGGAATTGCACCGAATTTGGCTTTGCAGAAAGAGCGACTGGCTCTGTTGCGGGCCAAAACCTTATTGCAGGAACAGCAGGCACCCTATGAGGCACTACTACAAGCACTTCAACAGCGGCTACCGGTGGAAGCTTGCGTGGCCCGATTAAGGGAAGGATAAAACAGAATCCTTGGGCAGTGGCTCTCCAATTACATCTCCATCGGGGATGAGCAAGGCTCGGGGCAGCGATGAGGTGATTGCGAGTTGAGGTTATTGGCCCTACACTGCCAGGCTTTCCAGCTAAGACCTGTCTACACCCGGTTGAAACCGGTATCCCTTTCGATCTCACTAGTGTGCCATCAGGCTTTGGTTAGCACAAATACACTCCCCTCATTTCCTCGCCCAATCCGCAGGTCAGGATCCAGATAGGTAATATCGAGCCAGCCTTTTTGCTCGCGGGCCGTGATTTTAAAGTCCAGGGCGGTGAATTTTCGGCCCTGCTCAATTTGTTCGATAAATGCCGCTGGAGACTGATAGCCGATTAATCGCTTTAGCCCCACAATTGATCGCTCAAACACCACATTCACTCGCTTCTCTGAAACAGGAGTAAACCGGGCTGCTACACTAACAATCCCTTCTAATAAAGGCAGACCATAGATTTCAGCAATATTAAATACCTTTGCCTCCGCCACCCGAATGCACTGGTAAACTGGCCCCAGTTTTGCCAGGGGGATACGCTCAAACCCAAGAATGCCACTGCTGGTGGTGTAAAGTAAGCGCCAATCACCTGTCAACAGTTCTGGTGCATCAACCGGGCGTGGAGTGGGGTTGTTTTCTTCCAACCGGACAATCGCCGCCAGAATCGCTTGCTTCTCGACATTGGATGCCGAAATACCTCGATTTTTACCGGCGATCGCCTCTAATAATTCCCGTTTCCATTGCATTGTTGCGCTTCTTCCCCTGCCGAATGGCCTACCTTACACAAAGTCTGCAAAAAATTCCGCAAAAAATTCTTTCGTTTCTTCCGTGTGATGATAGACTCTGTGTGTTTTTAATAAAAGAAGAGAACTCTCAGGAGCATTTCCACTTGTTAAGATCCGAAAGGATTGAATGAACATCTGCAGTCTACCCTGTCTAAGTCAGACGGTTGTAGACCCTGTAAGAAGAATTAGTAAAGCATCGCCAAATCGCTCTTTCTGCGATCGCCTTGCTTTTTCAATTTCAGGTCTTTACAAGCTTACTTAAGCTCAGGTTGACTGGTAGATGGCCATCAAGAATCTGATTTTTATTTACTGTTGAACTTAACCTATGGTGTACAATCCCTCTCTCCACGAAGAACCTCGTCATAAACGGGCTGCTGTGATTCCACTTAAGAACGAGTCTTCGATTCTTGACTGGTTGGAATCGACTGGACGTCTGCGTGCCCGCGAATCGGGTGATTTTGACTACCCTGGCAGCGAAGAAGAGATTGCTGACCTAATGGGCGTTGAGGATAGCTCCTTTGATCTGGATGACGATGATGATGATCTCGATCTTGAAGACTAGGCTCTAAGTCCTCTTAGTGTTCCTGCAATCTAAAAGACGTGTCATCAAGGCGGCGGATGTGTTGTGTGAGGAGTAAAGAGATAGAGCCGTGGATGCAAAGATGTTGTCGAGCCGCTCGCTGAATCTTTCAGGGATGCAACTGCTCGTAGGATTAGCGATCGCTTTGGTCGGGTTTGCTTTCGTTGCTGATGAGTTGGCTGGACGAGTCGGCCAAATGGTGTCCCTGACACCTCCCTTGTTGGTAGCGGCCTTGATTTCGGCAGGTTTAGGCTGCTGGGTCGTGCCAGCGCTCCGGGCCTTTAAGTTGGGCCAGATTATTCGTGAAGATGGTCCCCAATCTCACTTAAAGAAAGCCGGCACCCCCACAATGGGAGCCATTTTCTTTTTGCCAACAGCGGTTTTGATTGCCCTCCTGTGGACGGGCTTTGCCCCCAGCGTGGTTGCGCTTTCAGCCCTTACCCTGGCCTACGGTTGGATTGGTTGGGTGGATGATTGGGCCATTATCCGGGTGCGCTCAAACAAAGGCATGACTCCTCGGATGAAATTAGCGTTGCAAATTGGCTTTGCCCTTCTCTTTTGCCTTTGGTTGGCCTACACCGACGGGACAACGATTACCACTGTGGCTCTGCCTTTTGGGTTAATGTTGCCTTTAGGTTTCCTGTTTTGGGGGCTGGCCGTTTTTACCCTGACGGCGGAAAGCAATGCCGTGAATTTGACCGATGGGGTCGATGGTCTAGCGGGTGGTACAGTCGCGATCGCTTTACTCGGTTTAGGCGTGATTGTTGCTCCTACTCACCCTGAGGTCATGGTTTTTTGTGCGGCTCTGAGTGGTGGCTGTCTCGGTTTCTTGGTGCATAATCGCCACCCAGCTCAAGTATTTATGGGCAATACAGGCTCAACTGCTTTGGGGGGCGCTCTGGCGGCAGTGGGTCTGTTGGCTGGGGCCTTGTTTCCACTTCTGGTATTGAGCCTGCTCTTTGTTATCGAAACCGTTTCTGTCATTATCCAGGTGAGCTATTACAAAGCCACCAAGGATGCGAATGGTATCGGTAAGCGCTTTTTTAAAATGTCTCCTTACCATAACCATCTGGAACTGTCGGGCTGGTCAGAAACCCAAATTGTGGGCACTTTCTACTTGGTAAATGCGGCTCTGGTAGGGGTGGCGCTAGCTCTGCGCTAGCAGGGATAATCCGAAGATTCTTCACGTATCTGGCCCAAGCAATTTTTCCCTTGAGTCTATTTACCCAGTTGCCTTTTACCTAGTTGCATCCTTGCGTTATAGGGGGCTATATCTGCTATCATTGGATTTCAGCGCCAGGAGAGGTGGCTGAGTGGTCGAAAGCGGCAGATTGCTAATCTGTTGTACGATTTAGGTCGTACCGAGGGTTCGAATCCCTCTCTCTCCGTTCTTGAAAAGCCAGCTTGTCTTAAAAGAATGGTTTTGATCAGAAAGCCTAGGACAAAACCAAGTGTTCAACCACTAATGCTGGCCCGTCTTTCTGATTCGCTGTCGCCTTTCTGATGGCGTATCAGTCAGCCTTTGGAATTGGTTGACTGATTTTTGACGTTGCCAGTTGATAACCGACATCGCCACTGTCAGGTCGGGTCAAAGGTAAGGGATGGAAGCGGTTGCGAGCCAGTGCAGACATAAGCCAGTGGGTAGTTTTCAGCAAAAAAGCGCACCCTGCGATCGCGCTCAGAATGAGGCTGATAGGCTGCGACTTGTTGGTGTAGTTTTCGCCACGGAGAGGTCTGCCAGAAACTTCTTTGACTGATAGAGCAGAGTTATCTTAACCAAACGAGCCAACGTGGCGATAGCCATCTCGATAGTGCTGGCGGTGCTTAACAAATTCGTCGCGATCGCAATTTGGCTGATCTTGGGCCGACAAATCACAGTGGCAATCAACTGGTTGGTTTAACAGCCTCCATCCCCATGCAATCTGTAGGGGGCTTTATCCATGGGCCGCAGATACCCGATTGAATGTTTTGTGCTGTGGAGCTTCTACACTCTAAAATTGCCTATCCAAAATCCAAAATAGGCTAATTTCCTAAGAAAGAGTAATCTCAAGAAAGGGTATTCCACAATGCAGCTTGGGCAAGAGGCTATCATAGAGACTATTGAGTAACAGATTGTTAACAACCATCAATGATTGTTTCTTCCCCAAGCTTGGAACGGTTCAAAGCGTCGGTTACCGAAAAAGTGTTCTTCGGCAACGAACCAACCACAGAGTTGATTGCCATTCTGCTGGTCTACTTTGTTCAGGGCATTTTGGGCCTAGCCCGATTAGCCGTCAGTTTCTTTCTGAAGGATGATTTGGGCTTGAGTCCAGCAGAGGTGTCTGCCTTGGTAGGGGTGGCGGCTTTACCCTGGATGGTGAAACCCCTATTTGGCTTTATCTCGGATGGGTTACCCATTTTTGGCTATCGCCGGCGGCCTTATTTGGTTTTGTCTGGCTTTTTGGGAGCCTTTTCCTGGTTGGCGCTGGCAACGGTAGTGCAAACCCCCTGGATGGCCACTGCCGCGATCGCCCTCAGTTCCTTGTCCGTTGCCTTTAGCGATGTGATTGTCGATTCGTTGGTGGTCGAGCGGGCGCGGGCCGAATCCCAAAGTGATGCTGGTTCGCTGCAATCCCTTTGTTGGGGAGCTTCGGCAGTGGGGGGCATTATCACTGCCTACTTCAGTGGCTCCCTGCTAGAGCATTTCAGTACTCGTACTGTGTTTGCAATTACTGCCACCTTTCCTCTGATTGTTTCCCTGGTAGCCTGGTTAATTGCCGAAGACCCTCTGGCTGAGAAACCTGATTGGAGCGTTGTCACTAAACAACTAGGACAGTTGAAGCAGGCTGTTTCCCAAAAAAGTATCTGGCTGCCAACAGCCTTTTTGTTTATCTGGCAAATGATGCCCACCTCTGAGTCAGCCTTCTTTTTCTTTACCACTAACGAGTTGGGTTTTGAGCCAGAGTTTTTGGGCCGGGTACGACTGGTCACCAGCTTAGCAGCCCTAGGAGGCACCTGGCTGTTTCAACGATTTCTGCGTTCTGTGCCCTTTCGCACAATTTTTGGCTGGTCCACGGTGATCTCTGCCATTCTGGGCATGACCACTTTGCTATTGGTGACTCATGCTAACCGGAGTTTAGGCATTGACGATCGCTGGTTTAGCCTGGGAGATAGCCTGATCCTAACCGTGATGGGACAGATTGCCTTTATGCCAGTATTGGTTCTAGCAGCACGCCTCTGCCCACCAGGGGTAGAGGCAACCCTGTTTGCCCTGCTGATGTCGGTAGTGAATTTAGCGGGTTTAGTCTCCTACGAGTCAGGGGCACTCTTAACCCGGTGGTTAGGAGTCACAGAAAGTAACTTTGACAATTTAGCTCTGCTGGTCGTGATCACCAATCTCTCGACCTTGCTGCCGTTGCCATTGCTGAGTTGGCTGCCTGCTGCGGCAGATACCCCCGCCGACCATGAAGGGGCTGGCAGCCTGCATCCCCTACCGGCAATAGAACCGGATACCTCTGCCAGCAAGCACTTGGGGCAGCCCTTCTTGCCCGACTTGGTCGATGAATTAATGCACGCCCCGGCCCCTGTTAAAGAACCCGTCGAGTAAACCATCTTCTATGCAAGCTGCGTCATCAACCCAATCGACTTCGCCTTCCCTTTCCTACAACCGTGCCGACTGGCAGCGGGGTTATCGCTCACTCAAGCAAGAATTTGATTACTGGGTGGATGCTGTAACAGGGGAGATTCCTGCCGACTTGAATGGCACTCTATTTCGTAATGGCCCCGGTTTGCTGGATGTGAATGGTCAACTGATTCACCACCCCTTTGATGGGGATGGCATGGTCTGTGCGGTGACTTTTGATCATGGCAAAGCTCACTTTCGCAATCGCTATGTGCAAACGGAGGGCTATCGGGCCGAGCAGCGGGCCGGAAAAATCCTCTATCGCGGTGTGTTTGGCACCGATAAGCCAGGGGGTTGGCTGGCCAATGCCCTGAACCTAAAACTGAAGAATATTGCTAACACCAACGTGATCTATTGGGGCGGTAAGTTGTTGGCTCTCTGGGAAGCAGCTGAACCCTATCGACTCGATCCTGCGACTCTGGAGACTTTGGGTCTTGAGAATCTAGATGGCTTACTCCCAGAGGGTGCCCCCTTTTCGGCCCATCCCCGTATTGACCCGGCATCCGTCCAGGATGGCGGACAGGCGGTATTGGTCAACTTTGCGATTAAAACGGGTTTATCTTCGACGATTACCCTTTACGAGTTCACCCCTGATGGCAAGCGAGTTCGCCAACATGCCCACTCGGTGCCGGGTTTTGCCTTTATCCATGACTTTGTGGTGACGCCGCGCTATGCGATTTTTTTCCAGAACCCGGTCAGTTTTAATCCCCTGCCTTTTTTGCTGGGGCTACGTTCTGCTGGGGAGTGTATTACCTTTCGTTCTCAGCAACTGACCCAAATCATTGTGGTTGATCGGTACCAGCCCAAAGCGGCTCCACGCATTCTAGAAGCTAAAGCTGGCTTTGTGTTTCACCATGCCAATGCCTTTGAACGAGGTGATGAGCTGGTCATCGATTCCGTTTGCTATGCAGATCTACCCGCTGTGGATCCTGATAGCGATTTTCGCCAGACCAATTTTGCGGCCATCGCCCCAGGGCAACTGTGGCGTTTTGAACTGAACCTGAAGACTGAGCAGGTGCAACAGCAATTGCTTGATTCTCGCTGCTGTGAATTTCCCACAGTGCACCCCCAACGGGTTGGGCGAGAGTACCGCTACGTCTACCTGGCAGCGGCCCACGCTCCTAGCGGGAATGCCCCCCACCAGGCGATCGTCAAATGGGATTTGCAAACGGGCGATCGCGACCTCTGGTCAGCAGCACCCCGTGGATACGTTAGCGAACCAGTATTTGTGCCGCGTCCCCAAGGGAAGACTGAAGACGATGGCTGGCTTCTGACGCTAGTGTTTGATGCGGCTCGTGATGCCTCTGACCTAGTGATTTTAGATGCGGCAGATTTGAGTCAACCTGTGGCCCAACTTCATCTTAAACACCATGTGCCCTATGGATTACATGGTAGCTTTACACCCCAGTGCTTCTTGAGCTAATCCATCGGGCTATCCTTCAGAATGCTTGGGAGGCTAACCTACCGAGGTTTTGAATTTTGTTTTTTGACCACAGGGTATTTGGGACTCTGTCAAGCCGCACTAATGATCTGCTGCAGTTGTTTTAACTGGTTGAAAGCTGCTTAGATATAGCTGTCGCCAGGTTGCTTAGGACAACATTGGGTTTAAGGGGGGTGTGGGGGCTTCGCCCCCAGCCAGGGGTTCCACCCCTGCACCCCGTCCTAAGTCTGGTGACTATGGCTATACCTGTGAAATGAATTCTGGCGTTTTCAAATAATCCTCAAACTGATCCAACCGAAACTCCGGGTGGCTGGTTTTCATGAAATCTGGGCAAGCTAATTGCAGGATCTAGATTCAGGACATTGAGGCTCTAGTACAGCGTTATAACTAGAAATGAGGGTGAGTAGTCAGTGCTTTAGCGCTGAAGCGCTCACTACGAGCCAAAACATTACCCTAAAACTTAGAGTTGGCACTGCACTAGCCCAAAATTGGACAGTTCATCCCAGCAGAAAGGGGGATTGAGTCGGTCAGATTAAAGGCCCTGCTTATGGGGAGTAACCAGATACCAGGACGGCCCAGGGCTAGCCACTGTGCGATCGTTCTTTGATTAAGCCCCAAACTCTGAGCAATTGTCCTAGTGTATTGTATGCTATAGTACCCCTCCAGCGCTTATGTCAGAATCTCTGCTGCAAGAATTAGACGCTCTGCGTCGGCAAAATGCAGAACTCGAAAATCAGGTTGCGGCCCTGACCCAGTGTTTGACTGTTCCTGATATCTCCCAGCCCCAAGCAAAGTTTCTCGATATTCCGGCTCTTGATGGGGGAGAGCCAGGTTCTTCCTTTCAGACAACGTTACCGCTCTGGCAAAAAGCAGGCTTTTTACAGAGTATTTGGAATGGAGTGGACTATGGCATCTTTGTGCTAGAGGTGCTCAATCAAGGGGAAGATTTTCGGTTTATTGTCGGCAATCCTGCCGTAGAGCGTAGCAGTCCCATACCGTTTGCCGATTTACTGGGTCAAACGGTTTCGGTTGCCTTGGGTGAACAGGCAAGCTACTACTTAGAGCGCTATCGCCAGTGCATTCGAACAGGTAAAACCTTACAGTTTGAAAAACGCTTTGACCATTTGGATGAGCCATCCTGGTGGTTACTGAGTGTGACCCCGTTGCGTGATGCCCAGCAGCAAATCTATCAATTAGTGGTCACAACCACAGATATTAGCGACCGGATTAAAGCTGAGATGGCTCTGCGTCAAAGCGAGCAACGCTTTCGTGATATTAGCGAAGCCGCTGGCGAGTACATTTGGGAAATTAACGCTGAGGGAAAATATACGTTTGTTACAGACAAGGTGAAACACGTCAAAGGCTATGAACCCGATCAGCTATTAGGGCGATCGCTGTTGGAGTTTCTGCATCCTGAGGATATTGGCCAGGTGAATGAAACCTTACAGTTTGCTTCTGCCTGCAAAAGCCCCTTTAAGTTAGAGTTGCGTGACCTGACTCCAACGGGTGAAATTGTTTGGGAAGAGGTCAATGGGGTTCCCCTGCTAGATGACCACGGAGCAGTGATCGGGTTTCGGGGAGCGGGCCTGAGTATTAGCGATCGTAAACAAGCCGAAGCCCAATTGCGGCAACAGGCCGCCGACCTGCAAGCCACCTTATTTGAGCTACAGCATACCCAGGCGCAACTGGTACAAGCCGAGAAAATGTCTTCCCTAGGGCAGTTGGTAGCGGGAGTCGCCCATGAAATCAACAATCCGGTTAATTTTATCTACGGCAACTTAAGCCATGCTAGTGCCTACGTTAGCGATTTGCTTTACCTGATTAATCTCTATCGCCAGCACTACCCTACGACACATCCTGCCATTCAAGCGGCCCTCGAAGCCATTGACCTGGATTTTGTGGCGACCGATCTACCCAAAGTGCTGGCCTCCATGAAATTGGGATCTGAGCGGATTCAAAAAATAGTGGCATCCCTCCGCACTTTCTCCCGCATGGATGAAGCGGAGTACAAAGCGGTCGATATCCATGAAGGAATCGATAGCACACTGCTGATTTTGCAAAGCCGGATTAAGGCAAACGGAAGTCGGCCAGCCGTGGAAATTGTCAAAGAATATGGCCAATTACCATTGGTGGAATGTTTTGCTGGGCAGCTCAACCAGGTGTTTATGAATATTCTCAGCAACGCCTTAGATGCGCTGGAAGAAAGAGATGAACATCGCACAGCGGAAGCAATGCAGCAAAACCCCAGCAAAATTCTGATTCGAACCGAGATCACAGAGCGTCAGTGGGTCAAAATTTGCATTGCAGATAATGGCAGAGGCATTTCAGAAACTGTTCAGCACCGCCTGTTTGATCCCTTCTTTACCACCAAGCCCGTTGGCAAGGGCACTGGGATGGGCTTGTCCATCAGCTATCAGATTGTGACCGATCGCCATGGCGGACGCCTCAGTTACCAAACAGGGCCCGATCAAGGCACTCAATTCATTATTGAGATTCCCCTCCGCCAGACTTAGGGCTGCTTCGGTTTCACTCAAGAAGTGTTAGCCGTTGGCGATCGCCGTAACTTCGGTCAGTCCCCAAGAGGGTAGAAGAGCTACCCGTTAGGGGGATGCACTTCAAACGCTATCAGCGCGGAGTTCGCCCGTTTCTATCAGGTTGGCACTAACTCTCCCGGGCGCAAGCGCGACCATCTGCCCATATCCGCAGTGAAACTAGCACAGCCAACCACATCCCATTCCATCTCAATTTCCTCTCCACAGGTGCGGATGTTAACGTTAATAGTAGGTTCGGTGGCCTCAAAGTCAGGGTTTGCTGTTAAGTGCGGTTGCTGATGCTGAGCCTCAACAGCGTGATAAGTGGTGCAACGATCCACATAGAGGCAATTAACACAGACACACATGTAAGAACCTCCCATTTTTAGGGGACTCAGCAGAAACGGCTTGCTTTCTGCTAATCTAGCGCAGGCGTACAAAATATTCAGCTCTTGGTCAGCTTAATTTTCATTGCAAGGAGCGGATTGACAAATTGTCTTGTCTACTCAAATCCCCCAGTCTTGCGCTGACCCATTGATTAACGGCATCGTAATGAAAGGACTATCGGATTCGCATTACTTGACCTCTAACAGACCTTTCCTGGCATTTTTTAGTATGACTTCGTCGGCGCTGTCGCCTCAAAGCTGGCTGTTTGGGCTAGAGTGGCTACCAGCTTCAGCGTGTTTGGTGGGGGGGAGTGTGCGAGATGCATTGTTGGGTCGCGTGGGAGACTACCTCGACCTTGACTTTGTGTTGCCAGAGGGGGCGGTGGCAACGGCTCAGGCGATCGCCCATCACTACAAGGCGGGCTATGTGCTTTTGGATGCCGAACGCCATATCGCTCGTGTCGTGTTTGAGCGTGGCACAGCAGACTTTGCTGAGCAGGTTGGCAATAGCTTAGAAGAAGATTTACAACGGCGAGATTTTACAGTCAATGCGATCGCCTATGACCCCCACCGCGATCGCGTCATTGATCCGCTCCAGGGCTGCCGTGATTTGCAACAGCGCACCTTGCGCATGGTATCTCCGGCCAATTTAGCAGAAGACCCCCTGCGCCTGCTGCGGGCCTATCGCCAGGCCGCCCAGCTTGGTTTTAATGTTGAGCCAGCCACTCGCCAGGAAATTCGACGCTTAGCTCCGCTTTTAGGTCAAATTGCGGCGGAGCGCATTCAGTCAGAAATTAACTATCTAATTAGTACAGATCGGGGTACCTTCTGGCTTCAGGCCGCCTGGGAAGATGGCTTGTTGCAAGATTGGTTTGCCAGTGCGACAGCCGCAGACATTGCACGCGTGGCAGCAGTTGATCGGACGGCCCGAGTTCTACAAGAAACACTCCCTGATTTTTATCAGATGCTGATCAGTCCCCTCCGCCCGGTCGGCAAACCTGATGCGTCTATTCCATCTGGTGGGGGTAAACCGAAGGGCGAAGGGCAGGCATCAGGGGCAACTCGTAACTGGCTGACGCTGGCACGGCTCACCTGCCTCTTGGGGAATGATGTTGCTGCTGCTGAGGCCCAACTCCGGCGACTGAAATATAGCCGCAATGAGATTCAGGCCGTGACGACCATCCTGCGCTACTTACCCCAATTGCAGCAAGCGGTTCGTCATGGGGCGATCGCAGAGGTGCCCCAACTGCAGTTCTCCCTGCGTGAACAATGTGTCTTCTTTCAGGCGGTGGGGAGTACGTTTCCTGCTGTAGCGGTGTTGGCGATCGCTCAAGGAATTCCCCTGGAGGCGATCGCATCCATGTTAGAGCGATATCCCAACTTTAATGATCCGGTCGCTCACCCCCACCCCGTTTTAACTGGTCAGACCCTGATGAAAGAGTTAAACTTACCTCCCGGCCCCCGGATTGGGCAACTGCTAGCGGAGTTGCAACTTGCCCGCGCTGAAGGCAGAATTCACACGGCTGCCGATGCCCTTTCCTATGCCGCCAAGCTGGTTGAGGGCGAGAGTAGCGCCAGAAATTAGACCTTCAAAGCGACGCACCCCCCCCGCCCCTATCACCGGCTTAGCTGCGATGGCTAGCTAGAGGCGCTGGTATAAAACCGCAGGGCAAAGCGCCAAAACGCGGCAGAAGCATACAGTAAGCCAACGGCCAGGAAAGCCGCCGCGATCAACCAAATCCATTCACCCTGCCCTAAGATAGCTTCGGCTGGAATCGTGGTGAGAAAGGCCACAGGAACCACAAATGTAAAGAAAATTCGATAAGCCGTAGGGTAGGCAGCGATGGGGTAGCGGCCCGCTTCTAATAAGCCTCGTAAAACCTCAGTGACATTATAAATTTTGACAAACCAAATGCTCATGGCTCCCAGCATAAACCAGAGGCTATAGAGAATCAGAAACCCGAACAGAAGCGGCAAAAGGCCCCATAGATAGCGGTCAATTGTCAGTTGTAAGCGATCGCCCGCGTAAACAATCACCCCCAACCCCAAAAGTAAATCTGGAATCCCCCAGGGAGAAAGGGTATGGGCCGACAGCCAAAATTGGGAACTAATTGGCTTCAGCAAGACAAAATCCAGTGTGCCCTGCTGAATGTGGCGCACAATCCGATTCAGGTTAGGGACGAGAAGTGTTGCAGAAAACCCCTGCAGGAGGGTGAAAATACCCAATACGATGAGGGCTTGCTCCCAACTCCAGCTTTGAAAGCGATAACCTGTGCGATAGAACAGAAACAGGCCAAACAAACTGCCGATCAGCCCCCCCAGGCTACTAAGGGCAGCCAGTACAAAGTTAAGGCGATATTCCAATTCGGCTGCGATCGCCGTGGCCCAAAATAATCTCAACACCTGCAAATAACGTGCCATTGCTAGATTCTGCCCCGTCAGCACTTCCTGCCCTCTTTCCTCCTCAGCCCCTTACCCCTTCAGCCCATCCCTTTCCAGGGCGCAAACAAAGCTTAAATTTTTCTGACGAAGTTTAATTGCTGCCAATCCACCAAAAGCCATAAAAATTCACCCTTAGACTCATCCAATCGCAGGACGCAGCAGGTTTTAACCTATGCGAGACTAATAATGACAGGTCTGAATCGTGTGCTTTTCCCCTTCATGTTGACACAGGCTTGGTCGGGTTAGTCGTGTTTCCCTGCAATTAACTGCTACTTCCGTAACTGCGTCGCTGCATCGTGAAGTTAATTGCGCTGGTCGCTGCTTTAAGCATGACGAACCTTGCTCACCTCAGCTCATAGGAGGTTTTATGAAAACCTTAATCGCTTATGCCGTTGGTTTAGTGACGGCGATGTCTCTTGTAACCCCCCTGAGGGCAGAAAACCCAGCTGATCTAAAACGGTTACTAGAAACCCGTGAATGTGCCGGTTGTAACCTGGCAGGAGCGGATTTGTCAGAAACTTATCTATTAGGTGCTGATTTGCGAGATGCTAACCTGAGGGGGGCAAATCTAGCGAAGGCCAATCTGGAAGGCGCGGATCTCACTGGAGCCAATTTGCAAGGAGCAAACTTAACCGGAGCCTTTGCTAGTAATGTGGTGTTAGACTACGCCAACCTGAGGGATTCTAGCCTGGTGAATGCGAATTTGAGCCATGCCATGACAGCAGGAGCAATCCTGACCGGGGCGGATGTACGTGGAGCCAGTTTGTTTGGTAGCGGGATTGGGATTGGTGGTGACTAAAGAGCAGAATCATTGCCCCCGACGGGTGGTCATTACAGGTGTAAGCCGGGGGTTGGGTCTCGCGATGACCGAGGGCTTGATTGCGGAAGGGCATCATGTCTTTGGGTGTGTGCGATCGCCGGAGGTGGCAAATTCCTTGAACCATCGGTTTGGCCCACCCCATGAGGTGGCGGTGGTGGATGTTACCGACGAAGGTGCCGTACAGGCATGGGCGGAGAGAGTGACGGCAGGAGGGAGCCCTGATTTGCTGATTAATAACGCGGCGATTGTGAACCATCTGGCCCCCCTCTGGCAGGTACCCGCCGCCGAATTTTCCCAGTTGATTGATATCAACATTAAGGGCGTAGCGAATGTGCTGCGCCATTTTTTGCCATCCATGGTCGCCCAAGGGCAGGGCATTATCGTGAATATGAGCTCCGGCTGGGGCCGCTCTACATCACCGCAGGTTGCCCCATACTGTGCCTCTAAGTGGGCGATTGAGGGGTTAACTCAAGCGCTGGCCCAGGAATTACCTCCTGGCATGGCCGCGATTCCCCTGAACCCGGGCATTATTCACACTGATATGCTGGAAATTTGCTACGGCGAAGAGGCCGCAGCTTACACCGCGATCGCCGATTGGGCCAAGCGATCCGTTCCTTTTCTCTTAAGCCTGACAGCCGCCGACAACGGAGTACCCCTATCGGTGCCTGGTAGTGGCGCAGAGGCATGGTGAAATATTGGGATCAATTGCTGTAAGACTTTGGCAGTGAGCTAAAGGGCGATCTTCGTAGCGCTCAGCCTGAAGTTTTCTTGGGAAACCCAGCAAACTCTTACTTTTGTTCAGTAGAGTAGAAGAGCTATCACTTTTAAAGCGATACGGGTTTAAAGCGATACGGGTACAACCCGTCCCATATCGCAGGGTCACCAGCGGAAGCACACTTTTCAAATCTCAAACATTCACTGATTAGAGATTCTCCCGATTCTTGATCAATGTTCCTGAAAGAAGGAGTGCGGTCAATCATCCCAGCGAAATATAGGCCGGTTTTTACTCTAGTGGTGCGCAATCACACAGCGACTTTTTCTGTGGGTGGGTAACGTGAGAAAGCTCTGATTTTGTCAATCTCGGTTGCTTTTGATTGATGCTAAACGGTTCGTTTCCTTCCGATTGGATCCAAAGATTCTCCGATCCCTACGCTGTTTTGGGTGTTGCCATTACAGCGGATGATCGGCGTGTCTTGAAGCGCTACCGTGCGGTTGCTAAGTTGCTTCATCCCGATGCTTTTGCCCATGCCCCGGCAGAATCGCGCAATTTTGCCAGCCAATTGTTTGCTCGCATTGTTAACCCTTCTTATCAAAAACTCAAGCAGGAAAAAAGTCGAGCTGAAAGCTCTGCCTTGCTTCGATTGCAGGTGCGCCGTTTATGCCGTGAAGGCCCACTTAAGCCCAAGAGCGATCGCGCCCAGCAGTTGATGGTGCACCCTGCCACGGCCGTCGATATCTTTTACGAACAGGCGATCGCTGAGTTAGCTGAACTGCAGTATGAGCCATTGACGCACTTTGACCCGATTACAGTCGAAATCAACGAATTAAATCTGGTCTACCTGCAGCTCAAAATGGGCGATATGGTCGTGCGAGAAAAACGCACGGGGCTTGTGGCGGCTGTTGAAGCCAAGCCCATTAACTTTACCCCAACAGCAGCAAGTCAAGAGGCCGCAACAGAAAGCTACGCCCGTCGCCATTATCGCCGCGCCCAGGAGTACGCCAAAAAAGCAAACTGGCAGCAAGCCGTGCAAGAGTTAAAGGACGCGATTAAGTTAGAACCCGATCAGAGTGAATTTCATGCGCTCTTGGGTTACGTTTACTTGCACCAAAATCTCACTGGCATGGCCACTGTTTATTGTCGGCAAGCTTTGAAGTTAAACCCTAAACAGCCCCTAGCACTCAAGTATGCCAACAAAGTTGGCATTAACCCAGAGCAACCAGAGCCAGCTAAAGATGACCCTGGCAATAAACGGGGCCTGTTTGGAATGTTTCGGACAAAGCCCTAAACATTGTTTAACAGCCGACCCCTTTTTCACAATGCTCGACGGGGCATTCAACCCACAATCTAAAGTCAACAAGCTGCCGAACCGTGAGCAACTTGGTTCAACGGGTTAGCCATTGACCAGAAAGGTAGGAGAAATCGGATTTTTAATTGCGCTGATACCGCGATCGCCCCGCCGTCAGTTAGCATGAAGCAACACGGGTCGCTGGGAGAAAAAAGGTGCTGTCAAAAGGGTTTGAGGTTGAGATTTACACCGGCACGCCAGCAGGTGAGGTGATTGGCTTATCTGACAAGATTGTGGCAGCACTAGCCGGATTTGTGCGCGAACCTGATAGTCGCAACGTTGAATATACGACACCGCCCTGCTATCGCTACGAGCGGCTTTTATGCGATTTGGTGCAACCGCGTCTGCGTCTGCGCCAATACCTGAAGCAATTGGGCGACTATACTCTGATTCCAGGAAGTACCCTCTCCCTCGGTGGGAGCGATCGCTTTTGTCGCTCTGATCCGGGTAACCCTTACCACACCTACATTGAGCAAACCTATGGCACAAAAGTCGTCACCGCCAGCGTGCACATTAATATTGGTATCAGCGATCCAGAGATGTTAATGCGAGCCTGTCGGCTAATTCGAGTAGAGGCTCCCTTATTTCTGGCATTGAGTGCCGCTTCTCCCTTTATTGATGGGGTAGCAACCGGGCACCATTCGACCCGTTGGAGCCTGTTTCCCAAAACGCCAGCCCATGTGCCCTTGTTTGAGAGCCATGCCCACTTTATTCAGTGGACTGAAGCCCAATTGCTGGCAGGCACTATGCAAAATGTGCGGCATTTATGGTCTTCTGTAAGACCGAATGGCGATCGCCGACCCTACAGCCTCAATCGGCTAGAACTGCGAATTTGTGATTTAGTTTCTGACCCAGTGGCCTTATTGGCGATCGCAGCCCTGCTAGAGGCACGGATTATTCAGGCGATTAACAACCCTCAACTCGACCCCTTAGAAATCAGCCAGTTACCTGCCGCCCACCGAGCTGAAGCGTTAATCGAACTGACAGAACAAAATGAAATGGCTGCCGCTCAATCTAGCTTGAATGCCAACCTCCATCATTGGCAAACAGGAGCAACGATTCCGGCTCGTCAATGGGCAGAAATGCTTTATCAGGAAGTTTGGGAAACGGCAAAACAAGCAGGGTTTAGCTGTTTTCTATTACCTATTCAAAAGATTCTGCGGGAAGGGAATGAAGCCGAGCGCTGGCTAAGCCTGCATGGGCAGGGAATTCCCGTTCCTCAGGTGATACAACAGGCGATTCAACAGTTATCCAACCAGGAATCCGCCCTGCAAAGTCAGCTCTGCCAACCCCTCGTTGCTTAAAAGCTGGCATCTTCATAACCAGAACGGCTGCATTAATCAGCCTTCCAACCCGTCACCAATGCATCGGCGGAAGTACAGCGGTCATCACAAGAAATATAGCGATCGCGAGTTAGGAAGCCTACACAGCGTTGCTGGCTGATCACTTAGTTTTGTCCTAAGCTTTCTAACCAAAACGATATTTCAGCAATTCATTTCAGCAATTCAGCTAGATTAGACGGCTGGTTTCATATTTTTACCAGTGTCTTCTCTTCTAGAAGGAGGCCAACGCCCCTGTGGGCATGGGTAGTGCCGTTCGCAGGGCATCGTCCCCTCTGAAGGGATGCCAAGGCAACAGGCGATCGCTCAAACAAAATTCCATCATCCAAAAACATGTCTTCTCTATCAAAATTATTTAACATTCAGATAGGGAAAAGTTATTTGCTACTGTATTCAACCCAAGAACCTGGGCTACGGATCACAGTAGAACCGACAATTGCAGCTTATCCCAGACCAAAAGTGCTTTGACTCTTCTAGGATGCGTTCTTAAATTTAACAGGGCGATTCAGCAAACTCAGCACAAAATTTGTTAGCTTTCCAGAATCATTCAGAATTATTCAGAATTACTAATCAGTTCCCGATCAGACAGTGATGCATAAAAAAAACATATCCTTCCAAGGTGTGTATCGTAGGAAACAGTCCGGTTGTTTTTGCTTTCTGACCAAAGCTGTATTTGGCCACTTGTCTGCGCAATAATGGGGTTTCTCAAGGTTGCTCTACCAAGGCTTCGACCCTTGAGGCGCTCTTCGTTCTGACTATTTTTTGATTCAGCTAAAAGCCACTATGCCGCGTGTTGTGCTTGTGCATCCCCAAATTCCGCCAAATACTGGAAACATTGCTCGCACTTGTGCAGCAACCGATACCGAGTTACACCTGGTTGCCCCCCTGGGGTTTGAAATCAGCGATCGCTATCTGAAAAGAGCGGGCTTAGACTATTGGAACCATGTCAGGCTGCACTACCATCCCAATCTCGAACACTTTCAACAGATGCAGCAAGAGCAATCAGGTCGTTTGGTCAGCTTTAGTGTCTCCGGAACTGAGAACTATACAGACTTCTCTTTTGCTGACAGCGACTGGTTAGTATTTGGCAGCGAAACCGACGGCTTACCCAAAGAACTACTTACAGACTGTGATGCCGTTTTGCGTATCCCAATGAATTCTAATGTTCGAAGCCTGAATTTGGCCGTTAGCGTTGCAATCGCGCTGTACGAATCCCATCGACAACTGGGTTACTTCTAGCTTAGATCCGCATAAAAGAGACTCACGGCTCTTCCGCATGACCCGTTAAAGAGGTAACCAGTTCAGGAAGAAACACTGAACCACCGCATTCGCCCACAACCCTAAAGCTTGACCATTAAAAGAGGTAAGGCGGATCCTTTTCGGAAACATTGTGAATGCATCGGTACTGGTTGGCACTCGAAAGAGACATCCACTTTATCGAGGGCCTTTGCAGTGTCAAAGTGAACGCCTTTACTTGCCTCAAAGTCACAAACAAACGCCGGAGCCAAAATCTTAAATATTTTTTGATTATAAAATATTGACGAAGTGAAGACAGGCACGCAGGGCATGCTTTTATGCCCAACAATAGTCTCCCGAAGCCTGAATTGGCTGAGTCGATAACTTTTGCTCATCAACTTCATCCCAGGAGAGCCATTGGGCGATCATTTGGTTGAGACAAAAACTCACTGGAATTGCCGCAAAACCAGTCATTCTGACAAGTCATTCAGCATTTCTCAAATGCCAGGGATTGACAGTCGTTGATTCTAGCCGCCTACAGCGAAAGATGACATTGATTCAGGAGGATCAGATAGGGGGGAATGATCTTCGATGGGTAGGCACTGCCAGAAACACCGCTGAGTCGAATCGCATTTGTCTAGCCTCTTGTGCCACAGCGGACAAAGCTTTTGGATATTACTGCACTTAGATAGCACTGCACATCGATGAGCAAGCAACGACACCACCCGGAAGACAGGCAGCTTAAGCCCCTAGGCTTTTGTCGGAGGATGAAGGATTGAGATATGGCTTTGGTCAGAAAGCTTAGGACAAAACCAAGTGCTCAACCGCCAATGCTGAGTTGGCTTTCTGACTCGCGGTCACCATGAGAGACATAGCGACGGCGATAACTCCCCTCAGATTAAAGATAGAAATCATTAGCGTGATTCAATCGGAGCAGTCCTTTTCCTGCTCAGGCTTTAATCGCCCTCAGATGAGCCACCGATCCCACACTTCGAGCGAAGCTCAAACCGAGCAAATACGGAAATCAGCCCGGTTCTCATAGCATTTTCAAATCATTTTCGGGCTGAATCGAGCATCATCTTAACGGTGTAATCAGTCATCATTGATCGGCCTCGAACCTTTTCCCTGTAGCGGAAACAACATTTCCGCAGGAAGTCACCCAATCAATTTAATAAGAAATTTATATAAGCTTGACACAACGATTTTTGATCTAGAATGCGGCAAATTAAGGCTCTAACAATGCCGGTTTTAATCTTTGGTTTGATCGCAGAAAAAAGCTTTAACGCGTTATCAAGCCTCTGTTCATTCATCTGAAAGGCCCTCTGGAAGCGGGTTTTAGCCCTCAGGCCAAAAACTGATAGTTGACAAGCTGATCGGGGTTCTGCTAGCTATTTCATCGAATCTATTCATCGTAATTTTCAGCAATTGCACCCGGTTGTCTAATTTGGAAAAGCAGGGTAATCTGCCTGAGTATATCTACCCCAGGTGATTTGAATCACAAGGTTTTGTGAGCAAAATCATAGAGCGGTGGTAAATTGGATGACTCGTGTACGATTGAACGCTGGACACTGTAGGAGGTCGTTTTTGAAGCGAGCAATGTCACGGAAGGAAGAGTCTGCACCTTCCAGTTTTACCGGAGTCGATAACGTATCTGGTCAGAGCAAGCAGGCTGCTCCTGAGGTTTCTCGTCGGGCACGGCGCTCAGCTGCTGTTATTGGCCTGGCTTTATCGGTCGGTGCCCACGGTCTGGCTCTTACTCGCCCAGGTGATGCTGCAACGGTTGCAGACCCAATGGCCAGTAAGTCGTCGTCGGCAAATCCGCCAAATCCTGCGGATGGCTCCCTCTCTGAGGATGGTGTGGTGACAGTTCCTGCTCTGGAGCCTATTGCTAGCCCAAAGGTTTTAGTTCTACCTGCTGAGGTTGCGGCCAGTTCCAGTACGACTGCAGATTCTTCTGACGCTATCCCAGTGGTTTCGCTGCTACGGCCAGCCGTGGATGCTGCGGCCTCAAGGGGCGAAACGGGAGTCATGCTTCATTCTGTGCGTGAAGGTCAAACGCTCTGGAAAATTGCTCGGCTTTATGGCGTTGATGCGGCGGCGATCGCTTCAGCAAATGGGGTTTCTACCGGTTCGACGTTGGTGGTTGGCCAGGTGCTAAAGGTGCCGATGTCAGGTCGAGCTGTCTCTGTGGCCCAGGCAAATACCGATTCTTTGCCAGCAGATGTTTCTGTTGCCTCTTTGGAGGCTGAAGTTTCTCTGCCTTCTGCACCTACGGTAGTTGATGCGGGTGCGAACCAGGCAGAGTCTTCCACCGTGGTGCCCACCCCTGAGCAGCCCCCAGCCACCGTTCCGGTAGAGTCCGTGACATCTAACGTCTCTGCTTCTAAAGCCTCTGTTGAGCTACCTCCAGAGTCTGCTGTCGAAGCGTTGGCAGAAGCGTCGGTTGAGAAGTCTAAAGAGGTTAAGCTACCCTCTCCGCCAACCAAGGTTGCCGTTGCCTATGTCAAAAATTATCGAGTTGTTGCAGGGGATACCCTAAGCGCGATCGCCCGTGCCCACGGTATTTCTCAGCAGGACTTGATCCGAGCCAATCGAATTTCAAATCCGAATCTGATTCGCGTGAATCAAACTTTGGTGATTCCAACGCGGGTTGCGGCGGCGGGCACTTTGCCTGAGCTACCGGTTACGGTAAGCTCGTCCCCCGAACCTGAAGACTTGGCTGCTGATACCAAGGAGCCTACCAATGGTTCGATTCTGTCTTATCGAGTGCAACCTTTGCCAGGAGCCACTCTACCAGAATCGCCAGATTTTACTCCAAATGATGTACGCCCTCGGTCTGTAGAGCCTGCGCCAGAGGCTACCTATGATTATGTAGAGAATCTACGGGCAGAGATTGTTAAGCTCAGAGAAAAATATAATTCTCAAGCTTCTGGAACAACCGTACAGGTTAGCCAGACCGAGCAGGTTGCTGTTGTCTCCGCTAAGCCAGCAACTGAGTTGATGCCCCAACGGGTTGAGCGAGTGAACCCAGAGTTACGATCAGTTGAGGAACGTATTGCTCCTCGCCCCGAGGTCAACCCTGAACGGGCGCAGTCAGGACAACGTCAAGAGATCAATCGGCCTCAGCAGGTTGCTGTAGCTCCGGTTGGTTCGGAAAGTTATGACCCCATTTTGAGTGCGGCGATCGGTAAGGTCGTTTCTCCTAGTCTGCCACCCATTGGAACCCCTGATTCCTACTTGCCCAATGGCCGCCCTGCTTCTCAGGGCTTTATCTGGCCAGCGCGAGGGGTGTTGACCTCTGGTTATGGTTGGCGCTGGGGCAGAATGCATAGAGGCATTGACATCGCTGCTCCAACAGGGACGCCAATTGTGGCAGCTGCTGATGGGGTTGTTACCTACTCTCGCTGGAACTCAGGGGGCTACGGCTATCTGGTCGAAATTACGCATCCCGATGGTGCAGTGACGCTTTACGCCCATAACAGCCGCTTACTTGTTAGAGAGGGGCAGCAGGTCACTCAGGGACAACAAGTCGCTGAAATGGGTAGTACTGGCTACAGCACAGGGCCTCACTGCCACTTTGAAATTCATTTACCCGGTCAGGGTGCAATCAATCCGGTGACTCGTTTAGCTAGAAGGGTTAATTAAGGCTTCTCCAAATTGAAAGCAATTGTTTTAGTTTGAGGGAAACTAGCTGTTTTGAGTTGAGTTTGATGAGTTTTAAGGGGAAAGCTCTAGGCTTCCCCTTTTTTATTCCGAGCCGTAGCCATTGCCTGTTCTACTATGCTAATTTAGTAAAGCAGTGTTGCGGCTCAGTAGCTCAGTGGTTAGAGCAGGGGACTCATAAGCCCAAGGTCGCAGGTTCAAATCCCGCCTGAGCCATTTTGGTTAAAAACCTTGTTGCTTAAAAGCATGAGGTTTGAAACAGCGTTAGAGTAAAGATTTTAGATCTTTGTTTGCTGGCAATTGATTTCTCTCCAGTTCGGGAGCATGTCACCTTTGCGCCCTCACCCTAAATCCCTCTCCCAACCTTGGGAGAGGGACTTGAAGCTTCGACTCCCCTTCTCCAAAGTTTGGGAGAAGGGGTTGGGGGATGAGGGCAAATGCAGAGACTTGTAAAACTGATATGCTCCCTCCAGTTCTAAGCAAAATTCATTAGCTTGTGCTCTTCAACCTCAAGCTCAGGTTCAGGCTTAGAGGCTGAAATTCATTGGGACAGGGCGGTACTAAGAGCTGACTTCTAAAGAGAATCTAAAGAAGTAGGATACGAGGACACGACGTTTGTATCGTGAAAGCGTCGCATTCTCTTATTGACGATGAGCCGTCTGCCCAATGTTGCCCATCCGACTCGTA
>Ga0272446_1000787_pt1 | contig 48205 bp, 38 predicted proteins | sample YNPCB0061_FD_194587 | JGI IMG/M metagenome (GOLD analysis project Ga0272446, IMG submission 194587) | Hot spring microbial mat communities from Yellowstone National Park, WY, United States - YNP-CB-006-1 | ecosystem: Environmental > Aquatic > Thermal springs > Hot (42-90C) > Sediment | place...
TCTCCAGCGTCCGCAACAAGCGCGGCGCTTTCCGTGGAGGTGTGCTGGCGACACGGCGCAGCAGTTTGATAATTATCAGATCTGGTGGCGGATCGAAGAGCGTGCGGCGTCCGTCGCCTTTGCCGTGTGGCGGCGGGTAGCAGCACACGCGCGACGATTCAATATCAGAACGCGGACCGGTCCCGGGCCCGGGGCGCACGAGCGCGGTCAGGCCGTCTGGCTGGTGCGGCTGTAGGCCGGTCGAGCCATGCCAGGGAACCCGGGCAGCGTCCGCATCTTGGAGGACTTGTAGAAAACGCCCCACGCCTTCTTGGCCCAGTGCCCTAGGATCGGCAGCGGGATCATGGTTTCCGACGCGTCATCGCGTTGGACGAACGCCGCGCCGTTGCCCATGTCCATCAAGCAGATGATGCTCATGTTGCGCAGGTAGCTCTCTCGCTTGGGGCTTCCGTTCTCGATCGCGGCGATGTTCGACGCCGCCACGCGTGCCATCACCTCGGCCAGGTGGCCCTGCTTCGCTCGCCAGGGAGGCCCGTCGATCGCGGCTGCGTCGCCGATCGCGTAGATGCCGTCGACGCCCTTCACCGCGCAGGTTTCGTCGATCTCGACGAATCCCGCATCGTTCCTCGGCAGGTCCGACGCCTTGATGATGGGGTGCCCGTCGACGGCCGGGATGAACATCGTGAGGTCGGATTCGAGCCGTGAGCCATCTTCGAAGAGCACCGCGCCGCCCTGCGCGAAGCCAGTGATCTTCTGGCCGTAGCGTGTCTGGATGCCGAGCTTGCGGAACATCTGCTCGACCGCCTCGACCGCCTTCTTGCCCATCCGCGCACCGGGTGAAGGCATAGGCGCAAAGAACGTGAGCTCGAAGTTGTCACGCACCCCGCGCCTGCGGAGCATGGTATCGACGTTGAACATCAGCTCGAATCCCGGTCCGCCTCGGACCGCGGATGGATCCTTCGGGTTGCCGCCGAACCCCATGGCAATCCGCCCGGACCGTTTGTCCAGGAGCGCTTCGAGCGCGTCGCGGAACGCTTCGGTCGATCCGGGGGCCCCGCTGATCGTGTGGGTGTGCTCGATCCCCTCGGCGGCCATCCGTCCGCCCCCGATGCCGATGAGCACATAGTCCGCCCGAACCTCCTCGCCGTCGATGCGCACGGCCCGTGCAGCGCCCCTGACCGACTCGACCCTCCCTTCACGGAACTTGAAGCCGTGGCGCCGAGCCACCGACCCGAGATCCAGGCAGGCGTCCTCCGGTGCAACCTCGCCCGTCGCCACCCAGATCGACGTCGGGTACATCCACAGGAACGGCCGGTCCGACACCAGGGTCACGTCCAGATCCGTCTTGCTCAATCGGATCGCCGCCTCCAGGCCCGCAAACCCGCCACCGATCACAAGCGCTGTCTTTCCCACGGTTCCTCCTGGTGGGCCGTGAGAGCCGCGAGGGGCCAAAAGGGTGCGCGTGGCCCGCGCCGCCAAGGGATGGCCTGGGGCGAGTGTGTGCAGTAGCTGCAGTAGCGCCACACCGTGGTCCGTTGGATCACGTACTCCTCGGTCTCGCTGGAGCGTTCGTAGTCCTTGACCGTGGGGCGATAGCGGCCGAGCATCCGAAGGTCTGTTCGATGCCCCGCCGCTTGGGTACCCCAATGGTGGACGCGGCGCTGATGACCTCGTCGATGCAGGCGCCGTCCAGGAGGACTTTCTCGATGGTCGGGGCCGATTCGCGATCGGCATGGATCGGCGGAACCTTGCGATCACAGTCTTGCACGCTCGCCGACATCGACGGGCATGTGGCATTTGCTACCATGCATTGGTCTCCACAGGCACTTTATTGGCCGGCGTGATGCTGACAGCAGGGGTGTTCCTGATTCCAGGCGCGGACAAGCCGGCGCACTCGCCTTCGGCGTCGGCGGCGCACAGGGTGGACGTGTCGGCCGGAACGGCTGGAGGGGAAAAGTCTTTTCCGGAAACAGCCCGACGACATGCGGCTCACGGTTGGCAACTCCTGGTGATCGCGATGGTCGTGCTGCTGTGTATCGACGCCTGGGCGCGGCCAGGTGGCGGCAGCGGCTTCCGAGGTGGGTCGAGCGGCGGCGGCAGCAGCCCAGCCACCGGGAGCGCTCCTGCTATCCCCACGTTTCTCCTACTGCGCAGTGAACGCCCGCTTCCGCAGCCGCTTGCTACCAGAACGATCCATGCACGCCAACCCCCGCGACATCCGGCGCCGTCCACGGCGCGATCGCCACGGACACCGGCTTGTCCGAGGGACGGCGCACGACGAGATAGGTGCCCACTCCTGCCGCGACCAACCCGGCACCCATCGCGATGTCGCCCACCAGCGCCAAGGTCCTGGCCTTGTCAGCATCGGCACCGTCGCGCGTCGGGCTGTCTTTCGCCTTGCGCCAACCAGCAACGCCCAGCACGCCGCCGACCACGAACGCGCTCGCGCCGACGCCCAGAAGTACCTTCCCGGTGGTGCTGGCGCCGCCAGACCCTGGGGTTTCGCCCTGCTCGGAAGACGTCGCGGCGGTCGGCGTGACCATCACGGTGCTTGCTCCACCCTCTGCCAGGTCGACACGCTGGACGAAGGGCGCGTGTCCAGGCACCGTGGCCTCGATCCGATGCTGGCCGGGATTCACCAGCCGCTCGACGCCGACCGCGGCTGCGGGCAGCTCGCGACCGTCGAGCAGCACACGCGCACCACGCGGGTCTCCCGGGATGCGGATCGTCAGACGCGCGATACGCGGCTCCAGCGAACGCAGCAGATCCTCCGCCGGCTGCACGTACGGTTGCAGATCGGGCGTCGCTTCCTGAAAGAAGATGCGGATGTTCTCGCCGGCCTCGATGAGCTGACCGACATGCGCCTGCGCGACCGCGATGCTGTACCGGGTCAAGGGCGACGGTCGCAAGGCCATGGACCGCTGGTACCGATCGAGGGCGTCCGCCCACTTGCCCTCTTGCGCGAGCGAGGCAGCCTCCTTGAAGAGCTCGCGAGCAGTCGCGATGTCCGCTGCCGAAGGGTTGCCGGCGGGCGAGCCGGGGGTAGTCTGTGCGGTCGCTGCCCCAGGCGCGAGCAGCGCCAGCAGCAGCATCGGGAGGAGAGCGCGGCGATGGATCAAGGCTTCCAACGACTACCACCGAGCAGGGCCGTCGATCCATCGTATCCGCCCCAGACGACAAACTCCTCGCCGGTCCACACGCCAATCCCGCCCCGATGGAGTTCGGTGCCCCACGAATCGATGGCGGACCACTGGTCGTTCGCAAGGTCGTAGATGCCGCCATCGGTGACGGCACCCGGTCCATTCGTCACCCCGCCGAGCACGTAGGCGCGGGATCCGTCGACCGCGACCCAACCGGACTCGAAGGGAACGCAAGCGCGGGCCACGGGCGCGTTGGTGTTGGTCAGCGGTCCCCATGACGGCGGCAGGGTCAAATCGACCCTGGCCCCATTGCCGAGCGGATTGATATTCTTGTCGAATCCACCCCAGATCATCATCCGGCTATCCGACAAAGCCACGCACGCGCTCGACCGGGCTGCCGGGGCCGTTCCGGTTGGCGCGACTTGGGCCCACGTGTTCGTCGGAGCGGGTTTGTACGCGAATAACGTGTTGAAGACGTTCCCGCCTCCGTCGTCGCGGCCGCCGAAGATCAACAGGGACGCGCCGTCCCACACGCCGGCGAGCTCCTTGTTCATGGCGGGTGCGCCCGTGGTCGAAATCGTATGCCAGGCGTTGGCCCAGGTCGCGCCTGACTTCACACCCTTGTTGTCCGCCGGATTGGTGCCGCCCCATACGATGGCGGAGGTGCCTGTCCACAACGCGACCGGCCTCGCCCGTCCCACAGGTCCATCAGTGGGCAGCGCTTCCCATGTGTCCGTGGCCGGATCGTACAGCGCACCGTCGTTGAACACGTCATCCTTGGCCGGTGCCGGCTGCGGCTTGACACCGCCCCAGACGAACACGCGAGTGCCGGTCCAGAGGCAGACAGGTTCGGCACGCGCAGCAGGCGTCGATGGGCCAGCGCTCTTGACCTCCCAGACATCGGCCTTCGGGTCGTAGAGCAAACCGTCGTCTCGTGGCGCGTTGGCCTGGTCCACCCCGCCCCAGATGAACACGCGATCTCCCGTCCACACCGCGCAAGCACGCGCACGCTCCCTGTTCGTCGGCGCCTCCTTCATGGACACCCATCCGCTCGAGCACACCCCCTCGTTGCACTCGCGCCCCGCACTGCATGCATGCCAGCAAGACCCGCAATGGTTTGCGTCGTTCATGACGTCCACGCAAGCGCTATCGCAGCACTCCTTCGGTGCATTGCACGTCCCGCACGCACCCGTCTCTCCAGGCGCGTCCTCCCCGGAACCATCGGCGTCCGCCACGTCCGCTCCCGCCTCGACAACCGCTTCGGAAGACACGTCCTGCGCCACGTCGGCCGGTGCGTCCAGACCGCGATCCTCCGCGGCGTCCGCATCCATCCCGCTCGCGTCCGCAGTCGGCGCGCCACCGGCGCTCTTGGGCTTGTCATCGAGCTCGCTCTGTACCGCAAGCGAGCAGGCCGCGATCCACGCCGCCGAGCTACCAGCCACCAGCCACGGAAATACGATCCTGCGCATGCCAGCCTCAGAAGTTGGGTTCAGTGGGAAGGGGAGGAGGATTGCCTCTCGTGCGCGCGGGCGCCGCTTTCTTGTCCGTGGAGCGGGGCGGCGGCGGGCGCGACGTGCCAGCGGGCGCCGTGGCCGACGCAATCGGCGGATCCGTCGGTTCCACCACGGGCGCGGGCGATGAGCGGACAGCGTCCGGAACCACGAGCGCAGCGGGCTCGGACGATGCCACGGACGAGGCGGACAGCGTCACGCCGCTCACCGAGGCCGGACCCTGCGTTTCTTGCACGCGGCTTCGTAGCAACCCCACCACGATCATGCCGATGACGCCCAACGCGAGCACCCCGGCCGCAGCGACCACGATCGCAATGCGCCGGCTCGCACCGCGACGCACGTAGTCCGGGCTCGTTTTCGACAGGTCTCGTGCACGCTGATGGATCTCGGGCGGGCCGTCCCCAGCGGCCACGACCTGCTGCCGAGTCGACACATCGCGACGCGATGGCGCGACAGCCGCAACACCAGACCCGCTCTGCCGGATGTCCGGCTGCGAACCGAAGCGCCCGCTGGACGTCCGAACACCACCACGTTGCTCGAACCATTGCACAAGCGCATCCCGAAGCTCCCCGGCGCTCTGCCAGCGTTCGTCCCGGTTCTTGGCGAGCCCCTTTCGCACGATCGCCCAGAGCTCGTCGTCGCCCGCCCCCTTCGACACGATGCTGACCGGATCGTCCTCGATGATCCTGCGCAACAAGCGGTTGTAGTTCTCGTCGCGGAAAGGCAACTCCCCCGTGACCGTCTCGTACAGCGTGACGCACAATGCCCAGACGTCCGCACGCGCGTCGATGTCGTCCTGGCCGCGCGCCTGTTCGGGAGACACGTACTCCGGGCTTCCGACGACGACCCCCTCCATCGTGAGCTTGGGCGTGTGCTGCCAGCCGTTGGCCTTGGCTATCCCGAAGTCCACGACCTTCGGGATCTCGTCTCCGTTGGCGTCGGTCGTGAGAAAGATGTTCTGCGGCTTCAGATCCCGGTGGACCACGCCCTTGGCATGCGCGGCTGCCACCGCACTGACGACCGGGATCATGATCCGCACCGCCTCCATGGCGCTGATGCGCCACACCCGCTCGAGCCTCGTGCCCAGATCCTCGCCTTGCAACAGCTCCATCACGATGAACGGGAAACCGTCATCGGTCTTGCCGAAGTCGAAGACCTGGACGATGTTCGGATGACCGATCTGGGCGGCGGTGCGAGCCTCGCGCAGCAGACGCGCCTCCGCGGTGGGGCTGTGCACGTGCTCGCGCAGCAGCACCTTGATCGCAACCTGGCTCTCGAGCACGACGTTGGTGGCGATCCAGACGGTGCCCATGCCCCCTTCGGCCAGCTTGGAATCGAGCCGGTACTTGCCGCCCAACACCGTGGCCGGTGGCAAGTCGCTGCGCCGTGGTTGCTGGATGTCAGGCCTGTTCAAGGGAGCCTCTGGCTTGGACGAACGGTTCCGGGCCGACCGTCTCCAGAATAACATGGCACGCGGGGCACTGAAGGCGCCAACGCGAGCAACGGTGCTGGCCCCTGGACCACTGCCGTCGCCGTCGGCGTGGGCGCCAGCGTCATCGCCGCCATCTCCTCCGGCCCGCCTGGCCGTTGCCGTTGCCACCAGCGTTTGCATGGGACGGGGCCGCGGGCCAGACGAGCCGAAGCGGCTGCTGCCCGTTGACCACCCATGTCCACGAGCCGACGCCCATCGCTGGACTCGCGAGCGGCGCGGGCTGACGGATCGGTAGCAGACGCGTGTCAGCCGACCAGCGGGAAGGGCGCCCCGTCGTCGACGCGCGCAGATGCCGACGAGGTATGTGGTTCGGCTTGGGTGGACGCGCGCGGTGCGTGCGGGTTTGCGTGCGGGGGAGTGGCACGTCGTTCGGGGGAAACGAGGTCCGGGTGAATCGTAGGCGTCCGAATCGTGCCGTGGCTTGACCCGGTTCGCGAGAGTCGCTACACGGTCACCTGCCTTTGCTCGCCCCGAAGAGAGGTCTTGCCGTGCAGATCTTCGACAACGTCTTGCAGGCCATCGGCCGCACCCCCCTCATCAAGCTCAACCGCATGCCCGGACCGTCGTGCGCCACCGTGCTCGTCAAGGCCGAGTACATGAACCCGGGCGGATCGATCAAGGACCGGATGGCGTTCTACATGATTGAAAAGGCCGAGCGCGATGGGCGGCTGAAGCCGGGTGGGATCATCGTCGAAAACACATCGGGCAACACCGGCGTAGGGCTCGCCCTGGCTGCTGCGCTCAAGGGCTACCGTTGCGTGTTCACCATTCCGGACAAGATGAGCACGGAGAAGATCAACACGCTCAAGGCGTTCGGCGCCGAGGTGTACGTGTGCCCGACCAACGTGCCGGCGGACCATCCGGATAGCTACTACGAGACGGCCAAACGGATGGCGCGGGAGCTCGGCGCGTTCTACCCGAACCAGTACCACAACCCGGACAACATCGAGGCGCACTACAAGATGACCGGCCCCGAGATCCTGGACCAGACAGAGGGGCGGCTGGACTACTTCGTAGCCGGGCTCGGCACCGGCGGCACCATGAGCGGCACCGGCAAGTTCCTCAAGCAGAGGCTGCCCGACATCAAGAACGTGGGCGTGGACCCCGTCGGCAGCGTCTATCATTCCCTGTTCACCACCGGTCGCATGTCGACGCCGCACGTCTACAAGGTGGAAGGCATCGGCGAGGACATGATCTGTGGGGCCATGGACCTGTCGGTGCTCGACGAGGTCCGGCAGGTCGACGACAGGCAGGCGTTTCTGGCGGCACGGCGGCTGGCGCGGGAAGAAGGGATTTTCGCGGGTGGATCAAGCGGCGCGGCGGTGCATGTGGCGCTCGAGGTGGCGCGCGAGGCCGGGCCGGGCAAGGTCGTTGTGGCCATCCTTCCCGATAGTGGGCGTGCCTATATCTCGAAATTCTACTCCGACGAATGGATGCGCGATATGGGCTTCTTCGAGCCGGAAGCGCCGGGCTCGGTCCGCGATGTCGTGCGTCGCCGCAAGGGCGAAGTCATCGTGGCCCGCCGCGACGAAACCGCCCGCGCGGTGGTCGCCCGCATGCGCAAGCACGGAATCTCCCAGATGCCAGTGGTCGATGACTCGGGGAAGGCAGTGGGCATGATCCACGAGTCGGACCTGCTGCAACTCCTGCTAGACGGACAACACAAGCTGGACCAACCCATCGCCGACGTCGTCGCCGCCCTGCGGGGCGTGGTCCAGCCCAACACCCCGGTCACCGAGCTCACCCGGATCTTCGCGGAAGACAACGTTGCTGTCGTGGTCGAGGACGGCCGTGTCACCAGCATCATCACCAAGATCGACCTGGTCGAATACCTCGGCAGCAAACTGCCTGCCTGACCGTCCAAAGTCCGCGGCGCCCGACCCTCGATGCGTCAGGGGAGCTTGTCGAGCGCCTGAGCCAGGTCTTCGATGATGTCGGCCGGATCCTCGATGCCGACGCTCAATCGCACGAGCGAGTCGGTCAGACCACGCGCGTGGCGCACCTCGGGGGGCACGTCGACGTGAGTCATGGTCGCCGGGTGCGTGATCATCGTTTCCACCGCGCCGAGGCTCTCGGCGAGGGCGCACAGCCGCACCGAGTTCATCAGCGTTCGTCCCGCCTCGATGCCGCCCCGCAGCTCGAACGTGATCATGCCGGAGAAGGCCTTCATCTGGCGCGCTGCGACCGCGTGACCCGGATGCGACGGCAGCCCAGGGTAGATCACCCGCTGCACCTTGGGATGCGCTTCGAGAAACCTGGCGACAGCCAGACCGTTCGAGCTATGCCGCTCCATGCGCAGATGCAGCGTCTTCAACCCAGCGAGAACCAACCAGCAGTCGAACGGGCTGGGGATCGCTCCGATCGCCTTCTGCTGGTAACGCATCTTCGCCTGAAATGCAGCGTCGTTGGTCAGCACGACCCCGCCGATGACCTGGTTGTGTCCGCTCAGGTACTTCGTGGTGGAGTGCATCACGACGTCCGCCCCGAGCTCCAGCGGCCGAAGCAGTGCAGGCGTCGCGAACGTGGAGTCGACACACAGCGTGAGCCCACGCTGGTGCGCCAGCCCGGCGAGTGCCTCCACGTCGCTGACCTTCAGCAGCGGATTCGTCGGGGTCTCGATCCAGATCATCCTGGTCGTCGGCCTGATCGCCTCCGCTACCGCCGCCACGTCCGAGGTGTCCACATAGGTGAACGACAGCCCGTGCCGCGCCAAGATGGTGTTGAACAGACGCGATACGCCACCGTAGACATCGTCCGAACACACCACGTGGTCGCCCGCATCGAGCGTTCGAATCACCGCATCAACGGCGCTCATGCCGCTTGCGAACGCCGCGGCATGGGCCGCTCCTTCCACCGACGCAAGCGCGCCTTCCAGTGTCGCTCGCGTCGGGTTCGACGACCGCGTATAGTCGAAGCCCTTGGTGCGCCCCACCTCCTCGAGCACGTAGGTCGCGGTTTCGTAGATCGGAGGGACAATCGCCCCTGTGGTCGGGTCGGGCGTAATCGAACCCCTCACCACCTTCGTATCGAATCGCATGCACTACCTCCATCCGCTGACGCCATGACCGTGCCACGATATCAGCCAAATCACGTTTGACAAGCTCCCGCGCCCCACCCGGCGCCCGCGAGCTCTGCCTTGCACGCTTGGCCGTCCACCCGTACCGACCAAGCACTATCCGGACACGGATAGACAGAGGCCCACGCCCGCGATCCGACACGCGCGAAACGCGATTGCAGCCGCCTCGCGCTCACACGGCAGCGAGCGCGCCGACGAGCCGGTCGAGGTCTTCTCTGGTGTGCTTCTCCGTGACCGCCACCAGCATCTCGCCGGCACGGTCCGGATAGTAGCGGGACAGGGGAACACCGGCGAGGATGCCGTCGCCGGCAAGACGGTCGCACAGCGCCTGGGCGTTGCCTCCCCGCACCCGCACCAGGAACTCGTTGAACGTGGGCGTGCTCGGGTACGTCAGGGCGTAGCCGGGCAGCGAGGCGATGCGCGACCGCAGGTACTCGGACTTGGACAGGCACAGCCTCGCCGCGTCGATGAAGCCCTGCTTGCCCAGAAGGCAGGCGCGGATCGTCAGCGACAGCGCGATGAGCCCCTGGTTCGAGCAGATGTTGCTCGTGGCACGCTCGCGACGAATATGCTGCTCGCGGGTCGAGAGCGTGAGCACGTAGCCACGCCGCCCGTTGACGTCGACCGTCTCGCCGCACAGACGCCCCGGGATCTCTTGCAGATACTTGCGGTCGTCGCGACAGGCGAACAGACCCACGCCCGGTCCGCCGAAACTGGGCGGTGTGGCGAGGGCCTGACCTTCAGCCACCGAGATGTCGGCGCCGAGATGCCCGGGTGGCTCGATCAACGCCAGCGCATAGGGATCCTGCGTGGCCGTCACCAGCAGCGCGCCAGCCGCGTGCACCTTCTCCGCAAGCGCGGCGATGTCGCCGACACACCCGAAGAAGTTCGGATACCCCACCACGACAGCAGCGGTGTCATGGTCGAGTAGTTGCTCGACCGACGCCGCGCTGGTGGTGCCGTCGGGACCGACCTTGGCACGCACCAGGGCCGTGCGCCGATCGTCGAGCCCGGACAGATAGGTTTCGATGGTTTCGATGTACTCGGGGTGGACCCCCTCGCACACCACGACCCGGTTGCGGCGCGTGAGCCTGCGGGCCATCAGCGCGGCTTCCGCCGTTGCACTCGCGCCGTCGTACATCGATGCGTTGGCGACAGGCTGGCCGAGGATCTCGCAGACGATGGTCTGAAACTCGAAGATCGCCTGAAGCGTGCCCTGCGCAACTTCGGGCTGATACGGCGTGTAGGCGGTGTACAGCTCGCCGCGCATCAGGAGCTGGTCGACCGCCGGCGGGATGTGATGGTCGTAGATCCCGGCGCCCAAGAAAGAGAGCATCTGGGCGGCGCGGTTCGACGCCGCCAGATCACCCATGTGGCGCATCAACGCAACCTCGTCGAGCGCCGGATCCAGCGCCAGCGGGCGGCTTAGGCGCAGCTCCGCCGGGATCGGCTCGAACAACGCATCGATGCTCGACACCCCGATCCTGGCAAGCATCTGCTCGATGTCTTGCGGCGTGTGCGGAAGGTATCGCATGCGGCTTGGTCTCCGTCGGACCGCCAGGGCGGTCAGTGGTGCTCGGACTCAACGTGCCCGGTGTACGCCGCTGCGTCGAGCAACGCCTCGAACTCGGCGGGGTTCGACGGCTTGACGGCGATGATCCAACCCTGGGTGTAGCAGTCGTTGTTGATGATCTCCGGCTTGCTTTCGAGGTCGCGATTGATCTTGGCGACCGTGCCGGAGACGGGCGCGAACAGATCGCTCAAGGTCTTGACCGATTCGATGGTTCCAAACGCCTTGCCTGCCTGCACCTTGTCGCCGACCTTGACGTCGACGTTGACGAGCGTGATGTCGCCGAGCTGCTCCACGGCGAAAGCGCTCACGCCCACGAGTATCTCGCCGGCGGAGCGCAGCGCCCACTCGTGGTCTTTGGTGTAACGACGGTCCCCTGGGAACGTGTGATCGCTCATGAGATCTCCTCGGGTTGAGCCGCGCGGGTGATTAGGCGCCCGCACGCTTGTAGAAGGGGGTTTTCACGACGACGGCGGCGACGGGCTTGCCGCGGCAGTCGACCTGGAACGGGGTGCCAATCTTCGTCATGGCGGCGGGCAGGTAGCCGAGCCCGATGCTCTTGCCAAGCGTGGGAGATGGGCATCCGCTGGTGCAGACACCCACCGGCTTGCCACTGGTATCCAGAAGTGGATAGCCGTGGCGGGCGATACCGCGGCCGACCATCTCGAAGCCGACAAGCTTGCGCGCCAACCCCGCCTGCTTCACTGCCAACAACGCCGACTTCCCGATGAAGTCCTCCTTGTCGAGCTTGACGATCCACCCCAGCCCCGCTTCCAGAGGGTTGGTCGTCTCGTCGATGTCGTTGCCATACAGCGACAGGCGCGCCTCGAGACGCAGCGTGTCGCGGCAGCCCAGCCCCGCCGGCTGTAGCCCCATCGGCGTCCCCGCCTCCAGCAACGCCACCCACAGCTTCTCGGCGTCTTCGTTGCGGCAGAATACCTCCACTCCGTCTTCCCCCGTGTAGCCCGTGCGCGCCACCGTGCACCGCACCCCCGCAAGCTCGAAGATCCCAAGGTGGAAACTGCCGAGCTGCGCACATCGGCCGCCGTCGCGCCCAAGCTTCGCAAGCACCTCGAACGCCTTCGGCCCCTGCACCGCGATGAGCGCCGTGTCGAGCGTGAGATCGGCGAAGTCGCAATGACCCTTCGCTGCCTTGGCGAAGTGCGCCGCCATCTTGTCGTGGTTCGACGCATTGCACACGATCATCCATCTGTCCGCCGCGTGGCGGTACACGATGAGATCGTCGAGGATGGTGCCCGACTCGTTGCACGCGCAGGTGTACACCGCCTGCCCGTCCACCAGCTTCGAGGCGTCCGACGTGATCACGTAGTTGACGACATGCCCGGCCCATTGACCCGTCAAGAGCAGCTCACCCATGTGGCTGACATCGAAGACGCCGATGGCGGTGCGCACGGCGGTGTGCTCTTCCGAGATACCCTTGTACTGTAGGGGCATCTCGTAGCCGGCAAAGGGAACGATGCGGGCTCCGAGCTTCTTGTGTTGGTCGAACAGCGGTGTGCGGCGAAGCGAGTCGTTGGTGTCCACGGCCCAGGGTTCTACCTCCGCCAGACCTCGGTGTCATCCCCTACGCACCGCCGATCCCGCGTTGCCGTGCTCTCGTTCCGGCCATCCCCTCCGGCGCTATTCCATGTGGGTCGGGTCGACCAGCCGCCCGTTCGGGTCGAGCCCATGCTTGCGCCACCGCTCTTCCGGCGGCAGGTCCGGATCCTCGATCTTCTCCGGGGTCAGGTCGCGAAGGACGATTCGAGCCCCCGTGCCCGTCTTGACCACCTCCACGCGGCAAAACGGCGCCTCGGTGTCGTCGCGGATCCGTGCGCGGTCGAACACGGTTCGCGCGGCCCCCACCTCGACCCCCTCCGATTTCATCCGCTTGCGCACATAGTTGGCCAGGCGCTCCGCCTCGACCGGACCCTCGGCATGGACCTCGAAGGGCCCACGGAACGTCACGCGCATTCCCCGAGGTAGCTTGAACCGAAAAACCGTTTCGGACCCCTCGGCAAGCTCGAGTGGGTCGAGCCGATCCGGCGCCGACGACCCGCTCGCCGAAGCCGCAGCCGCCGACGCAGCGGTGTCGTCACGTCGGCAAGCCGCGGCGATCAGCAGCACCACTGCCACCACCGACAGGCGACGCTCGCGAACGACCATGCGCAGAACTACTCGAGGATCGCCGCCCAGGAGTCAATCGTCACGCCGCCAGCCGGAGGTGCGAGCGTCTCGACCATCGTGCGAATGCTCGAGTCACCGCTCGAGGTCCCTGCGCCGCCGGTCTGGACGACAAGCTGGAAGTTGCCGGGCGTGACGCTCGAAATCGATGTGTGCGAGCCGAAGCCGAGGAATGGGTCGTCACCACCCGAGTCGGTCTGGTAGCAGCTCGGCCGCTGCCGAACGCCCACGCCGAAGGCAGCCGAGTCGGCCCCCAGCGAAAGGTATCGGACCAGCCCCGGGTCCAGCATGTTCGGGATCGTGTTGACGTCGGTCTGGAACGTCGGCGAGTGCGCCGGCATGGGTCCGTCTCCCGGTGTGGCGGACGGACTCGGCAATCCGGGCGTCACGCCGGCGTTGATGTAGTGCACCGCCCATAGATACGCCTGCCCCTCGGAGCATTGGACCAACCCGCTTGCCGGGGGACGCTGCGAGGTGAAGTACAAGATGCCGCTGAACAGCGTCATGGGGCCTCGCACCCGCTCGCCATCCTTGAAGTGCAGCTCGGTCTCGCCCTGCTTCTGGATCGAGTTCTTCTCGTTCAGGAACCAGTTCACGCGGGATACGTACTTGCCGCTGCTGAGCGTTTCGGTCAGCGACCACACCGGGTACTTGCCGTCGGTCGTGAGCACGTCCTGCGAACCCGTGGAGACCGCGACCGTGATCCGGCCCAGCGAGTCCGACGAGATGATCGGAGGCGTCTCGATCGGCCTCGCGTCCGACGCCGTGTAGTCGTTGTTGTAACCCGCGGTCGGATACGCATCGAGGATCATCGAGGCGTTCCACTTCTCGGGATCCTGCGAGCTGAGGTCGAGGCGCCACAGGCGCCCCTGGGCATCGCCGAAGTAGGCACGGTCCGCCACGGCGCCGGCCGAGCCCGGGTACGTGACGACCTCGCCCACGATCGGCGCATCGAAGCCCGCGTTTGCAATGCGCAGCGGTGTGGTGTTGTACAGGCCGGCAGGCGCCCTGTTGTCCGCCGGCGCCGGCGCCACCGTCGGGTCGCCCGCGCGGAAAGTGCGCACGACCTCGCCGGTGTCGAGACGAACGATCGTGATCGACCGCGCGCCTTCGAGGGTCAGCGGCGAGGGATCCGAACCCTGCGTGTAGACCGGTGTGGTGCCACGGACCGTGAAGCGCGAATCGAGCACATCATCGTATCCCGGCTTGAGCGTGAACTGGGCGGGCGCCATCGTGTTCGTGGCCTCGCCGCCCCGGCCGCCGGGTAGGATGGCCACCGCGTGCTCCGCCGCGTTGGTGTCGCCCGGCATCTTGAAGTACAGCGTGGCGATCGACGGACGCGAAGCGTGGTTGCCGAACAGCGGATTGCCGTTGCTGTCCGTGGTGAGCTGCCAGAGAAAGCGCGGCCCTTGCACATAGCCGTTCGGGGCCGGATGCGAGGTGTCCGGGTCCGGCCAGCTCACGTCGAGCGCGAAGAAGCCAGGTCGGTCGCCGTAGGATCCGACTAGAATGGTGTACCAGCGGGTGGCGCTGGCTCCGCCCTTGGCCTGGGCCCTGGTCCGCGTCAGGAATCGATTGTTGGAGGGCCAGTCGACCGCTCCCGCGACATCCCGAGCCACCAGCACGCCGTTCATGAGGTTGAGCCCCGACGCGGTCGCGCGGTTCCTGAACTGCTCGGTGATGGCAGGCAGCATCGCGGGCGGGATGAAGGTCCAGTACTCGCTCAGCTCCGTGTTCGTCTTGTCGATCATGAACGCGTGAAGCTGTCCGTCGGCCGTGGCGGCGTACAGAACCGGCTTGCGCGCGCGGAAGATCTTCTGGAAAGCGGTGTACGAGTCGTCACGCAGGAACGCCGACGGCGTGTTGACGAGTAGCGGCGTGCGGAGCACCGCTCCGAACACCGACGATCGCTGGAAACTGATCTCGGGTGGCCCCGCCTTCGCGCCGAACTCCAGTTTCATGTAGTACTCGCGGCATTGATCGGGCGTCGACGTGATCGAGAAGCAGCACTTGCCCCCGGTGCATTCCGGCGAGCTCGTGTCGATCAGCGCTCGCGAATCGAGCTGGCCCAGGGTTGGAAACGACGACGCCGCCGCCGTGATCATCTTCGTCTGATTCGTCTGAGCGTCGCCTTGCGAGATGCCGTACACACCCAGGTGATCGCCGTTCGCGTCGTCCTTGTACAACGGCCGGATCGATCGCTGCGACCAGATCTTGCCGTTGACGTCGACCGCGCCGATGACCGTGTACACCTTGCGCTCAGCCTTGTGGGCGTCGAGCACCACCTGATACTTGTCGCCCTTGCTGTCGTCGACGAGCTGGTCCTTGGCCTCGAGCGGACCGTTGGGAGGCGTGAGCTCGCACTTGATGCGCTGGCGGTCGAGATCGCCGATGCCCAGATCGCCCAGGAACGCCGCGTTGTGGTGCGCGGACAGGAACTGCGCCCCCTGGAATGCATCGCTGTTGGAACCGCTGTACTGGGCCGACGCCGACGAGAACACCGGCTGGCTGGGCGCCAGCGGCGGCTGCACCACGTCCTTCAGAATCTGAGCAAAGGCCGTGTGGAGCCCCGAAGCATCTTCCGCGAAGTAGGCCTTGCCTCCGCCTGCATCGGCGATGCCCTTGATCGTGCAGCATGTGGCGAGCAGCTCCTGGTTCGTGTTGCCCGTGTCCACGCAGTAGCCGTAGGTGCACTTGCCCGAGCCGCAGGTCGACGACGTGCAGTTGGTCAGCGTGGAGCACGCGTTGGGGTTGGATTGGAACAGGTTGGTGCAGGTCTGGGTGCTTCCGCTCGACGACGAAACCGAGAAGCCGATGACGTAGACCGGGACGTTGTTGTTCTTCAGGATCTGGGCGGTGTCGGTGGGCAGCGGGTAGGGGCACTTGCCTGCTACGGTGTTGATGGTAAACGCGCACTCGGGGCGCAGGTCGAGGTTCGGTCCGCCGTCCGTGAGCAGCACGACATAACGCTTCCGGCAAGCATCGCTGTTCGGGTCGGTGGAAATCGCGGGGTCGGTGGCCCCGCCCCAGAACTCGTCCTGGTTGGCCGCGTTCTTTACCGTCGTGTTGTCACCCAGCAAGAAGTAGCGCGCGTCCTCCAGCATCCCCGCGATGGGCGTGCCCCCGTACGGTCGCATCACGGCGAGCGCCGCTTGCACCCTCGCGTTGTTCGTCGTGATCGCCGCCGCGTCCGCCAGCGGGTCGCCGAAGCCGATGAGTCGCCCTTCCCACGGCGGCGCAGCCGGATTGCGCACGCCCACCTCGAGAAGCTGCGTCACCTGCCCGGTGCCCGACTCGCAGCCGCCCGGCCATCCCGTCGCAGCGCTCGCATACGTCCCGTCCGTCCTCCAGCCCGGGAAGTAGCTCCAGGTGTCCGCAATGCCGCCCGGATAGCTCGCCTGCAACGTGTTCGTCACCACGCCCGTGCCGATCCTGATCGTGCCGTTGTCGGACCAGTTCGGATTCGGATCGAACGTCATGAACCCGAACCGGACCAGCGACTCGTACGCGTCGATGATGCCGTCCGGCTCCTGCGGATCGAACGGGCAGACAGTCGATGACGCATACGGGCCGACGGTACGCCAGAAGATGGGTCCCGTCGCAGACGTGGTCGGCCAGCTCAGGGCGTCGTCGAGCAGACCCTGGCGGATCGTCAAATCCCACGACGGCGCGGGCGTGCAAGCGGTGCCGCCGGAGGACGCCACGATGCGGTTGAACGGAAGGTAGTAGTCGGCATCGGCGGGATTGGTCCCCGTGCCGTACGTCGTGCCGCCCAGCTTGAACTCGTTCTTGAAGTCAGCGGAGGTTCGCGCTTGGGCCGAGCACTGCATCCCGTGCACGGTGCCGGTCAGGACCTTGACGAGCATCGCCCAGCGGTCGGGAGGAGTCGCCGTGCCGCTCAGGTCCGTCGCCGAGAAGTCGACGCTGGTGGTGCCGGGCCAGGCGGCGCACTTGGGCAGCGCGTAGCGCGCCGGATTGGACGGGTCGCGTACCGACGTGTAGGCCATCGAGCCGGAGGTGTCGACCAGCAGCAGGACGTCGGGCGGGAGACGCGCCTCGGCCGTCTGGGCGACGTGCAACGCGGCGCCGAGCGCGAGGAAAGCAAGGACCCGAGCCTTGGTGTGCTGCATGAAGGTTCTCCTCGAGGGTTGCCTGGTTCCCATGGCTCACTCCGGAACGTTGCGCACGGTGACGTAGACGCGCGCCGCGCGGGTCGCCGCCATCTGCGCGGCCGCCTGCTCTTCGGGGGTCGAGCACACCCCGCCGTCAGGGTTCGATGTGCTGGCCGGGCGGACCTGCCCGTACGCCGTGATGGTGATCTGACGATTCTTGAAGTTGGTGGCGCGGTCGCCCAGCTCGGTCGCCGCAACCTTGCCCGGCGCAGGCCCCGGGTCCGTCATCTCGACCCGGAAATCGCCCACGACAGAGGCATTGGACGCACCGAGGCTGCCGCCGTCCGGATCGAAGTACATGTCGGTCAACCCCTGGTTCTGAAGCTGCCGGGCGACCTCGGCGGCGTTGCGCTGGTAGCACGGATAGCCGGCGCCCGCGTCGGGCAGACCTGCCAGCGCACTGCACGTGTCGGCCCCGTTCTTGAGCTGATCCATCAGGGATTGTCCCGTGCGCGACGACAGCTCGTTGGCCACCGCCGTGGCGCCGTACTCGGCGACGAACTCCGTCTGCGTGGCTTGCCGCGAGTAGCCCGATACGCGCTGGTTGAGACCTGCGGCGTGCGCGGCGAAGACGCCGATCGCAGTCAACACCGCAAGCACGAGCAAGACCACGAAGATGACGGCGCCACGCTCCGACCCGCGCGTCGGACGACTCGCCTGCATGCCTCGGGGGTTCGCGATCACTGCCACGTTTCACCTCGCTGGTTCGGCAGGCTCACGTTCGCGACCAACGTTCGCGCCCGCGCTACGCCTGCGTCGTCCGGAAGCGTGAATCGATGGATGTACCCACCATCGGCCGTCGATCCGATCGCCTCGGTACGATCCACCTCGCGAGACCGCACGACCAGGCGCGCCTCCACCGCGCGAACCGCCTCCGGCCCGGACGGCGCCGTGCCCTCCGTGTAGGCGTTCGCGATCGTCATCCATGTGTCGATGTCGCCAGGCGCCACGTAGGTCAGCCCCACGCCGCTGCCCGACCCAACCCACAGACCAAAGCGAAGGTCGACCGCGTACTCCGCCACAATCTCGACGTTGTTGTCGAGCTGGATGGCAGGTGGATCCTGCTCGGACACCAGGATCTCGCGACGAACCAGCTCGGTGCGGGTGTCGTCGCCGTACGCCGCGCCGGCCTCGGAGAAGATCGTGCCCTTGTAGATGTCGGCATTGCCACCCGACAACGATTTGGCGTAGATGATCGCGTACTCGACGATCGAGATGACGCTCGCCTGGGTACCGATTCCCATGCCGCTGCAGCCGCAGAGCGGGTCGTCCACACCCTTGATCGGGATAACGTCGCGGGTCTTGATCGTGGGCAAGCTGCCCGTGTTCCATGTCGCCTCGGTGATGACGCTGAACTCCTGGACGCCGTCGGTGTCGAGGATGCGCAGGATGCGGCCCGGCTTGAAGATGTCGTTCATGCGAGCGTTGTTGCCCTCGGTCAGACCCGCACGGGCGATGGGCCCGTTGTCGATGTTGAGCGTCACGATCGACCCCTGCACGCCGGCTTCGACGCTCGCCACGGGGAACATGTCGGTGGACGCGAAGCTGCCCGCGATGCGGATCCTGTCAGGATACGCGCCGTCGGGGAGCTGCCTCGCTCCGGTGTTCACTCCGTCGCTCCGGAAGATCTGCAGACCGGTCAGGGTCTTGAGGGTAGTCGGCCAGGTGTCGAAGTTCGGCGCGCACACACGGTGGAAGTCGTAGTCACGACGCATGTTCGGCGTGCTGAGGAACGAGGCCCGGGCGATGTCGGCCTGCAGACGCTGGAAGCCGTTCTGAACCGTCATCTGTGCGCTGGCGATGCGTGCCTCCTGCGAGAAGAAGCGCGTGGCCGACTTGGAGAACGCGAACGCCACCGCCGCGACCATCAACCCCGCGATGATCGCCACGAGCAGCTCGATGAGCGTGAAGCCCCGCCGCTCGCCCCGACAAGCGCGCCTGCACCGATTGCGTGTTCGTCTCGTCGTCATGTCACTTCGGCATGTTCTTGAAGAGCCCGGTCACCGCGTGAACCACGTGATAAACATCAGGGCTGGCGTCCACATCAGGAGGAGCGTCGGCGTTGACCCCGCACAACGGGGTCGCCGGCTGCGCCGAGAGCTGCGCAGATCCGCTCTGGATCCCCTGGCGAAGCCAGTACACCCGCACCTCCGCGCGAATCAGGTTGCCTTCGTTGCCAATCCTCGTCAGCCGCAGGTTCACGCAGTACGGACCCGCGTGGCTGTCCGAGGGGTCGTCGTTGCCGAACGCATCGTGCTCGCCGAAGATCTTGAGCGTTCCGTCCGACGGCCGGAACCACGCATTGGTCGTGTTGACCCTCTTCAGCCACACGGTGTCCGTGTTCAGATCCTCGGGGACCAGCCCGTCCGCCGCCGGGTAGTTCCACTTCAGCGCTTCAGACTGCAAGCGGCTGATCCATGTGCGCGCGATCTGGTTTGCCACCTCGAGGTTCTTGGCGTCGCGGTTCGCCACCACCGTGAGCTTCTGCAGCGAGAAGATGCCCGCCGCCCCGATCGCGAGCACCGAGATCGCCATCAGCACCTCGGTCACCGTGGTGCCGCGAGAACCGATGCGGTTGCGTGCGAGCCCGTGGATACTCATATCGCAAGCCTCGCCATCTCGTTCGGCAGCACGTAGATGTGCCTCTCCACACCGATCACCTCGGACCCCGTCTCCATCCGCACCCGGATGTCCACCCCCGTGGTCATCGGCGCGAACTCCACGTTGGGGTCCGTGCGAATCCACGTCAGCCCGCTCGACGAGTAGCAGATGTCCGCCTGGCTGTAGACCGTGGGCGTGCTGCCGACGTACTGCGATAGCTGAAAGGAGACGTCCTGGTAGCCGGCACCCACCGGATTGAACTCGTCAAGCATCTGCGAGGTGGCGCTCGATGAGAAGTTCGCGAGCGTGCATGCCCCCCTCGGCACCAGCGCGCAGCCGGAGGTCGAGCCCCCCGTGCCCGCGATCGCTTCGATCACCTGCACGCGGCCCGCGTTGTAGCGGACCATCACCGCCGAGCTTCGCCCGAGCGATCGAGCCTTGGCCAGGCGGAACTGCTCCACGATGTAGCTCGCCGCCGTGGCCGAGCGACGCTCGCGGATCATGCGCGCTGCCCCAGGCACCGCTATCACCGCGAGAATCGCGATGATCATGACCACCGTCATCAGCTCCAGGAGCGTGAAGCCCCTGGCATGCGACCGGGCGGCAGGGAATGTGGCATATCGAAGATCGTTCATCGCAGAAAAACCCGCGAAGAGAAAAGCAATCCGCGTGCCGCAAGGGATCCGCGCACCACCTCTGCTTTCCCTGTCGATTCGTGCTCGGTCTGCCCGTGCCGGCGGCAAGGATTGCGGGGGTCTGCAAGAAGTGCGGGGTCGCCCGCCCCTCCCCATCCCGACGTCAACCCCCTCACGCTGCCTTCCCTCCTCCTTCCCTTTCGGCTTGCGCATCGGAACAACCCCCGGTACGTCGGCGTTGCCGTCCATCCCAGACCCTGCCCATGAAGACCTTCGCCAGCCCTCACCACGCCCCTGCCACCTTCGTGCTCCCCTTGATGCTCGCCCTCGCCGGCTGCCCCAAGGACAAACCCGAAGGCGCCCCACCCCCTGCCCCGACCCCCGTTCCGTCGGCGTCCGCCACGGCTGCCGTGTGCGCCGCCGGCGGCGGCACCATCGCCGACCCCTCGCTCGCAGCCGCTTTCCCCCGAACCCTGAACGGCTACTGCCTCGACCCCCACGGTGAGCTGCGCCTGTTCGGCGAGAACGCGCCGAGGCCCATCGACGCCATCTGCACCGAGGCGTTCGACGGAGAGTGCGAGGTGTACAAGTCGTTCGGGCTTCGAAGGGTCGCCATTTTCCGCTACGTGGACGGGGCCGGATCGCCCGGCACTGTAGACGTGGTGGTGTCGCAGTATGGCGGTTCGGACGGCGCCTATGGGATGTTCACCAAACGGGTGGTCTCGGACGGCGACCCTGCGCGCGGCGATGCGCCCAAGCAGATGAAGGTGGACGGCGAAGGGGCGGCAGGCGTGGGCACCGCATGGCTGTGGAAAGGGTCGCTGTTCGTCGAGCTGACCTACACGAACGAGAAGCAGACTCCCGAGCAAGTCGCCTCCACCAGCGCGCCGCTGCTCGAAGCCATGGCCGCCGCCATCACCAGGCGTCTGCCAGGAAGCGCGTCGCTGCCCGCCGCGGTGTCGCGCCTGCCGCAAGCCCAGCGCCTCCCGCTGGGCGTGATGTTTCAACCATCCGACGCATTCGACGTGGAGGGCGGCGGCGCCGGCGCGATCGGCTTCTACCGCGACGGCGACAAGCGCTACCGGATCCTGTCCATCGTGCGGTCGGACGCCGATCAGGCCAAGGACGTGCTCAAGAGCCTGCAGCGTCGCAAGGGCGCCACCGGTGAGAAGGACATCGGCGAGGGGGCGGTACGGCTGATGGTGGGCGACGACGCATCCTCGCGTGCGGAATGGATTGTCGCGCGCAAGGGGGCGCAGGTGTTCGGCATCGGAGACGAGCCGCTGGCGCTGCAGGCGACGATGAGCAACACCGAGCGCGACAAGGTGACGCTGACCCGCGACGAGAAGGTCAAGCGACTGCGGGCGCTGCTCGACACCGCGAAGTGATCAGGCGACCGCGACGATGACGAGCTCGGTATTCGACGGCAAGCGCTTCCTGTACGTCACGGGGAAAGGCGGAGTCGGAAAGACGACCGTGACGGCGGCCCTGGCGCTGGTGCTCGCGTCACGCGGCAAACGTGTGCTGTGCGCGATGTGTCAGGCCAAGGAGCGCCTGTCGTCGCTGCTCGAAGGCCCGGCCGTCGGTGACGACATCGTCGCGATGCGCCCCAACATCTGGGCCGTCAACATCCAGCCCGAGGTCGCCCTGGCCGAATACGGACAGATGACCCTGAAGGTGCGGGCCCTGTACCGCGCGGTCTTCGAGAACCGCCTCGTCCAGGCCTTCCTCCGCGCCACCCCGGGCCTCTACCAGTGGGCCATGCTCGGCAAGGCCTGGTACCACACCACCGAAACCATGTCCGACGGCTCACCCCGGTTCGACGTCGTCATCGTGGATGCGCCGTCGACCGGGCACGGGCTCGACATGCTCCGAGGGCCCAAGGTGATCGTGGACGTGGCGCCGCCAGGCTTGCTGCGACGCGAGGCGGAGCGGGCATGGTCGCTTTTCGCAGACCCGGGTCGTTCCGGCGTGATCCTCGTGACGCTGCCGGAAGAGATGCCGGTCACCGAGACGCTCGACCTGCTCCAGGCGATGCGGTCGGAGCTGAAGCTGCCCGTGGTGCAGGTGGTGGTCAACGGCGTGCTGCCGCCCCTGTTCTCCGCGCGGGAGCGAGACGCTCTGCTGCGGCCGCGCGATCTCGACCCCTCGGTGATGGGCGACGCCGCGCTCGCCGCAGGCGCCAGGCGTGCGCGACGCGAGCTGGTTCAACACGAAGCGCTCGTCAAGCTCCGCGATGGCGTCGACCTTCCCCTGGTGTATCTGCCCTACGTGTTCGACGATGTCGACTCGCTCAAGGCGATCACCGACTTGGCTGCGCGCATGCGCTGAGGGTTCAGCGCGGCGAGTCGGTTGGCCCAGCAACCGTCGCAGGGCGCACGCCGAAGAAGTGGTAGCGGTAGGCGTCATCGACGGTGCGCAGGTCATAGCGTACGGCCAGCGCGCGGGCGTAGTGCTCGTAGGCTTCGGGAGAGAGCATGACACCCTCGGGAGACCGGCGTGACAGGAGCCAGTCGCCAGGCCGCGCGAGGGCGGGGTCGGCGTTGGGGCCGATCTCGTGGCGCAGCACCCGGCCCGAGGCGGTGTCGACGTACACACGCTCGAGGAAGTTGCGGTAGCGGCTAACACGCTCGACGACGAACACGGGGGGGAATCCGCTGGTGATGGCATGCCCTGGGCCGGAAGGACCGCGTTGCAAGCGGTCGAGGGCGGCGCCCACCCGGACCGAGAGGGTCGCGAGCGCATCCACCACGGCTTCACGTAACGCGGTCTGCGCGGCCACGATGCGATCCTCGCCGGGAGGCTCCTGGCCGGAACCCACGACATGCTCGTGCCACACCACCGCTGCGGACCCGCCTCGCCGATCGAGCAGCTCGGCGTCGAGGACAACGTTACCGTAACATGCGTAGTGCCTGGCCGTGGTCGCGACGTCGGTGTTCGACATGCCGGACCCGTGGTTGTCTGTCACGGCGAACACCACGACCGTGCCTTCGTTGACGGCATGGTGGGTGGCGTACAGGTGCTCGATCCTGGTGCGCAGCTCGAACTCGGCGGGACCGTCGGGGGAAATCGCGCGCGCGACATGGGCTGCTCGAAGCGCGTCAAGCATGGCCTCATGCAGCTCGGGTACGGCGTTGACGCTCGCTGCGAGATCGTCGGTCACGTAGTTGCCGCGACGCTGCCAGTGCGTGACCACGAGCGTGGTGAAAAAGAGGCTGGTCTGGATGCTCGACCCGAGGTGCTCTTCGGAGGGGCGCGCATCGACCGGGGCGGGCACGGCGAGCGATGCGGAAGGGGCGAAGCCCAGGGGGCCGTAGCGAACCGGCAGATGTCCGATCGTGCCGCGCGTGGCGGCCTGGCTGCCGCAGCCGGCGAGCAAGGCGCAGAGCGCGAGGGTTATCGCGCGCGGGGTCACGACGCACCTCGCTCAGCTTCGATGGCTCGCAGGAATCCCGGATCGAGCAGGAGGCGGCGACCGAGCTCAAGGCCCAGCAGTCGGAGCAGATTGGCAGGGTCGCGGGCGTCGACCCTGGCGCGAATCGACTGCTTTTCTCGGTATCGCACGCCCCCCTGCAGGTCGGCGACCGAGACCTCCGCGACGAGCCGGACAACCTCGAAGTCGCGCGGTGGGTCGTCGTCGGTGCGGACCTGGTCGTGCTGAAGGGCCAGGATGGTGGTGCGCACGAGCAGCGGGGCCTTGGCGCGCAAGGGGGCTTCCACGAGGCCCGGCTCGCCGGTGGTCCCGTAGTCCTTTCGGACGTCGAGGCCCGCGGCGCGGAGGGCGTCGCTGGTGTGCTCGAAAATCTCGAGGTGCGCGTGCTTGAAGTAGTAGGTGCGAAACAGCGGCGATACCTGGTAGTCGCTCCAGTCGTACAGGCCGCCGATCGGCTGGGTGACCACGCTGTCAAACCGCCCAAGCACGAGGATGCGGGGCGAGTGGCACGGTGGCGGCGGCTGGGCTGTAGTCAGGGGCGTCGCGTCCTTCGGAGGATTGCTCGCATGCCCGTAGGGAAAGGACGGCGGGTCGGACCAGTAGCACCCCGACCCGATCACGCCCGCCATGATCGCCATGAACCCCGCACGCATCACAGAAAACCTCCCGGCGCGGGGACGGACGATGCGGCCGGTGCAACGGGCCAGGCGGACGAAGGTGGGACAGGCGCTGTTGCCGAGGCGGAGCTTGCGGCGGGTGCCGGTGCGACCGGAATCCCCGCCGTGCCGATGTGCGAATTGAAGTGGATGCCGTCGATCAGGGACGACTCCGCGAAGGGGTCGGCGACCGATCGCCCCCGCAGCTCGGTGTCGTCCTGGAACGAGAAGACCCCGGCGAACGCCGCGCCTGTCTGCTCACCGGCGACGGTGCCGACGACCACGGTGGTGTTTCGCTCGCGGAAGCCCTGGTAGTCGTACTGGTACGTGACGCCGGCCGGAGGCGGCGGCGTCCACTGCTCGCCGGCGCAACCGGCGGAGCACAGGATCCCCGCGAGCAAGGGGGGAATGTACGTGGTTCTCACGGACGGGATCATACCAGCCGATGCTGGCGGGATCGATCGCGGAACCTTGCGTCCGGGAAGGGGACAGGGCAGGGACGAGCGTCGGCGATCTGGGGCAGGGGGAACCCGTCCGCGCGCAGGATCGATCGCGTTGGAGGCGCCAAGAGCCGAGCCCCATTGCCGAGCGGGGAGGGCGTGCGTACGTTGCGGACCGATCGCATGGCAGAAGACCTCTACAGCGTGTTGGGTGTGAAGCGCACGGCGACCGCCGACGAGATCAAGGCTGCGTACCGCAAGCTCGCGGCGAAGCTGCATCCTGACAAGAACCCGGGGAACAAGACGGCCGAGGCGAAGTTCAAGCGCATCAACCAGGCCTATCAGGTGTTGAGCGATTCGAAGAAAAGGGCACTGTACGACGAGTTCGGCGATGTGGCTTTGAGCGAAAACTTCGACGCGGAACGGGCGCGTGCCTATCAGCGCTGGGCTGGCTCGCGGGGCGGTGGCGGGGGTGGCGTCGGCGGCCCAGGCGGCCAGCCTTTTGATCTGGAGGATCTGTTCGGCGGGCGGGGTGGTGTCGGCGGGTTCGGCGACCTGTTCGGCGACCTGTTCGGCCGTGTGCGCGGTGCGGGCCGTGGGCCGCGCGGGCCGGCAGGGATGCCCGGAGCCGACGTCGAGAGCGAGCTGACCATCGACTTCGTGTCGGCAGTGAAAGGAACCACGGCGCAGCTCCAGATCGACGGACGACCCGAGCCGGTGACGGTGCGGATTCCGCCCGGCGCCACGGAGGGAAGCAAGCTGCGCATCAAGGGCGAGGGGGCGCCTGGCCCTTACGGAGGCCCGCGCGGTGACCTCATCCTGCACATCAAGGTCCAGCCGCACCCCAACTTCCGGATGGACGGCGCAGACCTTCATGTCGACGTGCCCATCACGCTGGGCGAAGCGTATTTCGGCGCGAAGATCCGAATTCCGACGCCGGACGGGTTCGTCAACCTCAAGGTGCCGGCTGGCGCCCAGAGCGGGCAGTCCGTGCGTCTGCGCGGCAAGGGCGTCGCGCGCAAGGGAAAAACCCCGGGTGACCTGTATGTGCACTTCCAGGTTCGTGTGCCCACCTCGCAAGCGCCCGACGCGCGTCAGGCCGTCGAGGTGCTGGAGCGGTACGCCGACCGCGGCGTGCGCGACCACCTGACGTTCTGAGCCGTGCGCTCCGGCGAATGAGCACGGCGGTGGACTCCCGATCCGCCGTGGTGCCCCAGGCGCTCCTGCGCGGCGAACCTGGGGGGCGGCCAGACCAGAATGGGTACCACCTGGCGGGAACCTGTACTAAGCGATCGCCGATGCGTTTCGTCCGTTCGATCCTTCCGCCGCTTGCCGCTCTGGCGATCATGCTGTCGTCGGGCATGGCGCGGTCCACCGTTGTGGAAAAGGTCGTCGCGGTGGTGGGCGACCGAGCGATCCTGCTCAGCGATCTACGGCAGCGAGCGCGGCCTTATCTGGTCCAGATCCAGCAGCGTATGCCCAAAGGCGCGCAGCAGGCGGCCGCCGAGTACGAGCTCATGCGCCAGATGCTGCAACGGATGATCGACGACCAGATCGAGGCCGACGTCGCGATGCGCAACAAGGTCACGGTGCAGCCGGAGGAAGTCGATGCGGCGATCGAGCGGCTGGCCGGATCGCAGCAGATCACCGTGTCGGAGCTTCTGGCGGAGGTGATGCGCGGTGGGCTCACGGCGCAGGAGTATCGCGACGAGATCCGCCGACAGATCCTCGAGGGAAAGCTCGTGGAGCTGCGGGTCAAGGGCCAGGTGCGCGTCACGGAAGAAGACATGCGATCGATGTACGACCGGATGGCGCGCGAGGAGCGAAAGTCCCTCGGGTACCGGGCGCAGTGGATCGTGCTCAAGACGGCCGACGACCCGGCCTCGCCAGCGAACGCGCAGCGAAGGCGTCTGGCCGAAGAGCTGGTGCGCCGCGCGCAGACCGGGGAAGACTTCGCGGCGTTGGCAAAGCGCTATTCAGACGACATCGCGACCAGGAACGCCGGTGGCGACCTGGGCCCTCAGAAGGCGGGGGACCTCGACGATCCCATCGAGCAGGTGGCGTATTCGTTGGAGGTGGGACAGGTTTCCGCTCCGTTCCGCTACCAGGGCGCGATCGTCATCCTGCGCGTCACGCAGCGCGACCCGTCCAAGCTCGGCCCCTTCGAACAGATGCGCGACCTCGTTGCCCAGCGAGTGTACGCCGAGCAGCTCGATCGAGCGCGCCGTCGCTGGCTCGACAACCTCAAACGGGGCATCCACATCGACGTGCGGCTCTAGCGAAACGCGGGCGTGCGCCGTGCCCGCAAACGCCGCAACGGCCCATGCGGGCGTCCGGCGACCTCCTCCGCCCCACCTGCCTGATACGCCGCGGCTCTCAGGTTTCGACCGAAACGGTTTGCAAGCCGGCAATCTCGCCGCACTTGGTCCGGCCGACCAGCATCACCTGAATCTGGATCTGCCCGACGCGGATCACGGTCAGGCCGGTGAGGTGCTGCTCCAGGACCTGGCGCATCTGCGTGTACCTTGCGCCGTCCGGGCCCGTAAGCAGGTAGTCGGTAAAGAACTCGTCAAGCGTGCGCTGCTCCACCGTCGTGTCCGCGGGAAGGTTCAACAACTCGAGCATGCGCTCCGGCGTGATCGGGCCAGTGCCGGCGTCCGGATACGCCACGACCTCGAACGGGTAGTCGCTCTCGCTCATGTAGAGCAGCCCGTCGATCACGGGCGCGATGTCGGTGGTGAAGTCAGCGATGCAATCGAGGGTGGCTTCGGGCGTGGCGTCGATGGAGGCATCGGCCGAAGCTTCGGCAGCCGCGTCGGGGACCGGAGCGTCCTCCACGGACCCCTCCGTCGCGGTGTCGGGCGTGCTCGCCTCCGGTTGCGTGCTGGCAGCGGCATCTTGCGATCCGGCCGGTGTCTGGCTGGCGCCCGATTCGCCTCCACAGGCAGAGGCCAGGGCCGTCAAGACCGATAGGGAAACGATGCGAAGGAAGGTGGAGCGCATGGCGGGCTGCTACTAAACGACCTCCCGACGCCCGTCAAGACGCGGACAAGGGGAACGTGTGGACCATGGATGGCGGGAAGAGGCCAAACCGGTGATGCGTACCTCGATACTCCAGCAGCCTCACCGCTTCATGACCTGCGCCAGCAGCCCGCTTTTTTCGAACTTGTCCTCGCAGACCTCGAACGGCATTCGGACATCGCCCCAGCCGCATCCCAGCAGACGCTCCGCGTCCTCGCCGAACAACTCGACATCGCGGTCCGTCACGGCCGCCGCGGCCGCCGCGTCCCCAGTTCCGACCAACCGGACCAAGGTGCCGTCGCGGCCGGGCCTCCACAGGTCGATCCCCCCCTCATACGAGCCGCTGGCGGCGAGGTCCGCGCTCGCCTGCACCGTCACAAGCACGGGCATTCGAGGGTCGATCCGCGGGGCGCTCCGGCCGTCGATGCACGGGGCCTGGGGGTTCTGCGCGCGTATCCATTCGCAGAAGTGGAATGCCCCCGTTCCAGGGGCGTTTCGTTTCACCAGGGCGGTTGCCGGGTCGATGACTGTCAGTGTGCCGTCTGCCCCAAGTTGCACCACGTCGCCGTCCGCGCCAAACGCGATGAGTTTCGCGACCAGTTCCTGCTTGACGCTGCCAATCACCTTGGGGGCCTCGGTATCCACGATCGACGGACCGGACAGACCGCGTCCCACGGCGAGTAGCTTGCCGTCTGCGCGCAGGGCCGAAGGGCCGTAGGATCTCGCTTCCGTCTTCGGGAGCCTTCGCATCAGCTTCCCCTCCGGCAGACTCCACACCTTCAGCTCGCCCTCCGCCGAGACCGAAACGAGCGTGGTTCCGTCGCCCGATGCTCCCATCGCGCCGACGCCGGCGTCGTGCCTGCCGATCGCTCTGGGCGCGGACGAGCCCGTAGGATCCACGAGAAAAACGTTACCTGCATCATCGCCGACCGCGAGGGACGAGTGTCCTGCGATCCACGCAACGGCTCGAAGCTGCCGGTCGGAGACACGAATCAGGGGGTGCGAGGAGCCCCCTTCCAGGTCCCAGACCCGCATGGTGCCCGCGTAGAAAGGCTGTGCCATGCGCTTCCCATCGGGGGAAATCGCGAGCATGCTGGCGGTTTTTTCGCGCGAACAGATGCTGTCAAGCGTGCGGTCCGCGTCCACGTCCCACAGTCGCACGGCGAGGCCGGCGCCGCCGTGGTCGATGTCGAAGGCGACGAGCCTTCCGTCGGCGCGATAGAAGATGTCGACGACCACCACCGGGGTGTAGGCCCCAGCCCCTCCTCCCATACCCAGCACGGGGAGGCTGCCGAGGGCTGCGAGGCGAAGGGCGTCGTCGGGCTCCCGCGGAGTCGTGTCTCCGGCCGAGGACCGCTTGTCCGGAGAAGAGCTGCGCACCGTGCGGAGCAGCGCGCCCGTGGCCGCGTCCCATTCGCGCGCCGTGTTGTCCGCGCCGAATGACGCGATCCGAGAGCCGTCGGCACGGAAAGCGACACGCCAGACGCCCGCGGTGTGGCCGCGAAACACCTTCAGCTCGCGCCCGGAATCGACCTCCCAGGTTCGCACGGTCTTGTCGTCCGACGCCGTGGCGACCAGCTTGCCGTCGGGCCGGAAGGCGAGCCCTCGCACCGTCGCCTCGTGCCCCACCAGCGTGCGGAGCAGCTTGCCGTCGGTCGCGCTCCAGATGCGCGCGGTCTTGTCGTCGGACGACGAAGCGATCATTGTCCCATCGGGGCTGAAGGCGACACGACGGGTGGGGCCGCCGTGCCCCTGCAACGTGAGCAGCGGGCGCCCCGAGGGAACCTCCCAGACCCGCACGGTTCCGTCCCCCGAGGTGGACGCAACCGCGCCGCCGTCGGGCCGGAAGGCCACGTCGAGCAGCCAATCTCTGTGTCCTTTCGCCGTGGTGAGGAGCTTGCCCGTGGCCGCATCGACGATCTGCAGCGTTTGATTGCCGTTGCCGATCGCAAGCACGGAGTTGTCGGGACTGAGCCGTGCGGCGGTGGGCTTGGGATAGGCGGGATCGGAGAAGCGCGTGCGGACGGACCGGGTCCGCGTATCGAAGACGAACACGTCGTCGCCGCTCGACACGACGAGGTACTTGCCGTCGCGCGACATGGTGGGGTGAATCGATGTGCCGTAGACGGGCAGCGGCTCGAGCCGGACCGAGAGCGGGCCATTGCGCGATTCGAGGAGCGCCGAGGCGCGGTCGAACAGGGTGCGGGCGGCCACCAGGTCACCGCCGCGTCGGGCGGACAGTCCTGCGTCGACGAGGTATTCGGCGCGTTCCGGCCACGCGGCCCAGGCGTCGAGGAACCGATCTCGCGCGCGGGCGTGGTCCGCGGCCAGGTCGGCCATCATGGCCTCGCGATACGATTCGAGGGCGCGGTCATGGTCGGTCGTGCGGGCACGGGCAGCGGCGGCTGCGGCGTCGAGCTTGCGTGCAGCCGCGGATTGCAGGGCGGGAGCCGCGCGGGCGATCGTGCTCCCGAGCAGCGTTCTGGCCTCGTCGTAGGCCCCGAGCTCGGTGAGGATCTCACCGAGCGCGATGTGAGCCTCCGGATCGCTCCCGCAAAGGTCGAGCGACTTGCGTAGCTCGTCGCGTGCTCGAATGAGCCTGCCTTCCTTGCGGAAGGAAGCGGCAGCGGCGCGGACGCCGGCCTGCCCGGGGCAGCCCGCAACACCGGCGGAAGGCTCCCGGATGCTGGCCGATGCGGTCGGCTGCGGCGCTGGAGACTGGGCAGGGGCGGGGGGCGATCCGCATCCACCGGGCGCAAAGGGAGCGAACACCAACGTGAGGGCGAATGCCGCGATGGGATGATGGCGCACGAGACAACGTCACCGGGACGCCCGGAGGCTGTCAAGCGGACTGGGCATGGCTGCGCGCATTCGCTCAGGCCGGAATTGCACCGAACGGAAGCTGGTCGCGCCGGTTGCCGGGCCCCGCCCACGAGTCAGGGCATACCGCCGGAGTTGCATGCACCCGCCGCGGGCGCGCGCCTGGGCGTGAGGGGTGGGGCGACGCGCCTCATGCGGGGGAAACGAACCCCAGGTGGACTGATCGCACCCCTCGTGCCAAAGCATGCACCGGTCAGCGAGACCAGAAGACTCGTCGCAGCGATGAGGCGTCAGGTCCAACCGACGACCGTTCTCGTCCGACCGACGAGTGTTCTAAGTCGACCGACGAGTGTTCTAAGTCGACCGACGAGTGTTCTCGTCCGACCGACGACCGTTCTCGTCCGACGGACGAGCGTTCTAAGTCGATCGATGACCCATCTAAGTCGATCACTTAGATCGATGTGTCACAGTGTCCCACTTGGGGTCATGATCTTGGGCAGGACAATGTAAGGAAAGACCGTCCATGCAGTGGCGGCGCAGCTTCGTGCAACCGGGTCCCGGTCGACTCGGAAGAGCGGTCGAGGGGTCGCCATGGGCGCATGCATGCAGCGGCTGTGCAACCAGCGAACGGGAGCGCCAGCAGGCACGAGAGGGACATGGCGGAATGTTGTCCCGCACACGAGCAAGCCGGCATTGACCATGCGGTTGCGCCCGGCGATGCGCGCGCGTCCGTCGGGTCACGGTTGGGGGCTGTCGCGGTCGGCTTCAGCCGCTGTCACGTTGAACCGAGTGCGCACCAGGTAGAGCTTGGACTGCGGCGTTCCGCTGGCGAGGGTGCCTCGGGCCGCCACGATCTCCCGGCCCACTTCGCTGTCGAGCTGCGCCCACGGCACAACCCCGTTGAGCCGGCGTCCGTTGATGAACCAGGTCGGCGTGGCGTGCACCATCAGGCGACCCGCCAGCGCCTTGTCTTCCTCGAGCAGCGCTTCCGCACGACGGTCGTGGAGGGTCTTGTCGAGCAGGGGCCGCGATGCGCCCATCTTCTCCGCCAGGCTCAGGAGGGACTCCCTGTCGACGGAAGCGCTCTTGTCGAGCTCGGAGACACCCTCGAACAGGTGCCAGAACACGTATGGATCCGTCGTCATCGCCGTGGCAGCGGCGACACGAGCCGCTTCGTCGGAGCCGGCGAGGTCCGGCATCGGCAGCAGACGCACGGCGATTCGAATGCTCGCGCCCTGCTCGAAGACGAGCCGCTCGACGAGACGTCGCGCCTTTCGCGTGTATGGGCATCGGAAATCGGCGAACAGCACGACCGTCACGAGGGCCTCGCGGGTGCCCAGCACCGGCGTCTTGTCACCGATGGGAACCAGCGCGTCGGCGTCCTCGGGCCAGGTCGCCGCGACGGCAGCGTCGGGACGCATCTCCCACAGGTGGGCAGGCGGCCCGGACGCATCGCGATCATCGGCGAGATCCCCGTCACCTGCGTCGTCTTCATCGTCGGTTGCCGCGTCGGGATGCGGGTCGGCGGGGCCGGGCACGGTGCCTCGCGGCGGTCGCGTGGTGGGCGGAGGTGCCGGAGGAGCCGCGACTGTCGAAGCGGTCGGTGGGGGGGGGGCCGGATGGATCCCCGTGGTCCACGCCAGGTAGAAGCCCGCGCCGGCACCGCCGATGAGCAGGAGAACACCGAGCCCCACGGTCACGTAGACGATCCATGCACCGGACCTGGGCGGTGCGGGGGGCGGCTCCGCGAAGAACGCCGGCGGACCGGGTTGCACGGGCTGCTGCGGAGGCTGGCCCTCTCGAACGGGTTGCTGCCGGGCCGAAGGCTCCGGTGCGGCATCGGTGCCGGACATGGGCTCGGCGGTGGGCGCTGGCGTGCCAAGCGTCGCGACGGGCAGCCTGCTTGCGGCTGGTGGATCCTTCCACGCACGGATGAACACGCGGGGGTCCGACATGCGTTCCCGTGGCTCCACCGCCAGGGCCCGTGCGAACACCGCTTCGACGGCGTCGTCGACGGTTGCACCGAGCGCGCGCGGTGTCGGGCGCTGCAACGGGTTGTCGATGGCTCGCATGGCCTCGGCAGGGTCGTCGGCGGTCGACACCGGTTTGCCTGCCAGAAGCTGGGCGGCGAGGATTGCCAGACCGTAGGTGTCGGAGGCCTGAGAAGGAGAAGCCGGCACGATGGCAACTTGCTCGGGCGATCGATCCCGAGCCGGGAGCACGTCGCGGGCAGCCGCGGGTCCGCCGACCACGGACGCAGCCTCACTCCATCCGAACAGGGACAGCGTGGCATCGACCGGGCCGAGCTGCAGGGCAGCCGGGATGACCGCGCCGTGGACGAGCCCCTGGTCGTGCAGCGCGCCGAGCGCGTAGGCCACCGGCTCGAGCAGGCGAACGACCTCGCTGGGATTCATGGGTTGGCCCGACGCGATGCGGTCCGCAGCGGTCGCCGTGGCATCTCCCCGATGCACCATGAAAAGGCGGGGCACGCCGCCGACCCGCACCGTCCCCGCTCCGATCGGCGCGGCGATCCCACGGATTCCCACGCAGTACCTGCCGACTCGCTGGACCGCGCTCGCAACCAGGTCGGTGTCCGTTTCACGCGGCTCGAGCGTCGTGGACACGCATACGGTGCACACGGTACCGTCGCGGTCCTTGCGAGCGTGGAGCAGCGCGATCGCGTCCTGGCGCCGCGCCACCCCGACGACTCGCACGTCGTCGAGCAGCACGGTCCCGACCAAGGGGGACAGGTCGAGGGCGGTCATGATCTCTCGCGCAAGAATTTCTCCACACCGCGGCTGACGTCGAGCAGATTCTTGCTCACCGCCTTGACCATGAACTCCTCGATCGCGTGGGAGACCTTGCCCGCGAGCAGCCGCGGCACGCCCCTGACCTTGGATGCGTCGATCGTGAGGTCGCCCCGGATTTCGAGGCGAGTCTTGTCGCCGTCGATCTCGACGTAGCGGTTGGTGCCCGCGCTTTGCACGGCATCGCGGAAGGCATGGGGCTCCACGCGCCAGTCGGTTTCGAAGGCAGCTTCACGCCAGGTGGCAAGGTCGGTCCACGACATCATGGACTCGCTGAGGAAGGATCGAGCGATGGCGGGGATGTCTCCACCTCCGTGCCAAACGTTGACGAAGTGGACCCCGTCGGGCGTGTCGTGTCGCTCGATCACCTCGATGCCGCGGATGTTCGGCAGGTAGGGAACGAGCTCGACGAGCTTGTCGCGGTACGTGGACCATACCAAGGGGCGGGGGAACGCCAGGACGGCGTCGCAACGGATCTCCATCGGGTGCCTCCTTCACATGGCTGCCTGCCTGGCCTTGAGCTGGCGTCCGACCTCGCGACCGAACCGGCTGGCCTCCTGCTCGTCTGGCGGCCACGCCAGCGTATGCTCGACGAAGGCGCACCGGCTGCCGTCGGCGTCGGCGAGCATGGCGCGCAGATGCATGCGTCCGTCGCCACGACGGTGCGCATGAGCCGCGACCGGTATCTTGCAGGATCCTTCGACCTCGAGCATCACGCCTCTTTCGACGGCCACGGCGACCGCGGTCTCTGGGTCATGCAGGCGGGCGAGCAGGGTGATGGTACGGTCGTCGCCGTCACGGCATTCGATACCGAGGGCGCCCTGGCCGATGGCAGGAAGGCTCACGTCGGGCTCGAGGATCTGGGTGACGACATGCTCCAGGCCGAGCCGGATCAGTCCGGCGTAGGCAAGGATGGTCGCGTCGACGACGCCCTCGCGTACCTTTCGCAGGCGTGTATCGACATTGCCGCGCAGGGGCGCGATGACGAGGTCGGGACGGATGGCCTTGAGGTGCGCGCTGCGGCGCAGGCTGGAGGTTCCCAGGCGGGTTCCGGGAGGAAGCTGTTGCAGCGGGCGGCCGACGCGGGAGACGAGCACATCGCGAGGGTCGACGCGCTTGGGGACGCAGGCGATGCGAAGGCCGGGAGCGAGCAGCGCGGGGACGTCTTTGATGGAGTGGACCGCGAAGTCGGCGCGGCCATCGAGCAGGGCCTCCTCGATTTCCTTGACGAACAGGCCCTTGCCGCCGATGTCGGTCAGCGGCCGGTCCTGGATACGGTCGCCGGTGGTCACGACCTGCAGCTCCTCGACACGTATGCCAGGGTCGATCTGGGCGATCTGGGCAGCGAACTTGCGCGACTGGGCGAGCGCGAGCTGGGACCGTCGGGTCGCAAACACGAAGCGCGAGGAGGCGTGGGCGGTCAAGTCAGATTCTCCGTGCGAGGGATGGGGCGGCGCGGTCGCCGTCGCCGGCGGAGACGCGATCGTTGTCGGTGTGCTCCGCATCGGGCGGAACGGACTCGGGCCGGGAAGGGACGCCCGGGGCGACGTCGTGCTCCGGCAGGTCGAACAGGTGGCGCAGGGCCTCGACCAGGTCGCCGGCGTTGCCCGTGGCCACGGCGCCCTTGAGGCGGGTCGTCGGCGTGTGCGCCAGCTTGTTGATGGCAGCCGTGACCATGCCGTCGAGCGCCTTGCGGTCCGCGTCGCCGAGGTGCTTGAGCCGTGTGGCGAGGCTCCGGTGAAGCTCGGTCATGAGCACGTCACGCACATGGTCGCGAAAGGCCACGATGGTGGGCGTGACCTGAAGCGATTCGAGCCATGCCTCGAAGGCGGCGGCCTCCTCGCTGACGATCCGCTCCGCGTGTTGGGCCTCGGCGCGTCGCTCCTGCAAGGCATGGTCGGCGATCGTCGACAGATCGTCGATGTCGTACACGTATACGCCGTCGAGATCGTTGACCGTGGGGTCGACGTTGCGAGGCACCGAGATGTCGATGATGAACAGGCTGCGTCCGCGTCGTGCATGGCGAACGGCCTGAATCATCGGCCGGGTGAGCACATAGCCCGACGCCGTGGTGCTCGCGATGATGACGTCGGTCTCGACGATGGTCTTGTCGAGCTGGTCCCAGGGGCGCGGCTCGGCCTGGAACTTGGCGGCTACGAGGGCGGCGCGATCCGGGCTTCGGTTGACGACTACGATGCGAGCGCCAGCGCCCCGGAGGTGAGCGGCAGCAGCTTCGCCCATCGTGCCGGCGCCCAGGAGCGCGGCCGTTCGCCCCTCGAGATCGCCGAAGATCTGGCGAGCGAGCTCGACGGCAACGCTGGAGATGGACACGCTGCCGGCGCCGATGTGGGTTTCGCTGCGGACCCGTTTGGCAACGTGGAAAGCGCACTCGCTGACGCGACCGAGCATCGAGCCGAGGGTGCCGGCGGCCGCGGCGGCGTCGACCGCGAGCTTGACCTGTCCGAGGATCTGGGCTTCGCCGACGACGAGCGAGTCGAGGGAGCCGGCGACGCGAAACAGGTGGCGCACGGCGGAGTCGCCCGCGTAGGAGAACAGACACTGGCCCAGCAGGGGTGCGACCTCGGGCCCGACATGAGCTTCGACGACCTCCCGAACGGCATCCGCTGCCCGCGATCCGTCGACGTCCTCGCGCAAGGCCGACGCCACGTAGACCTCGACGCGGTTGCAGGTGGACACGACGAATGCCTCGCGGATCTCGGGGCGCTGCGCGAGGCGACCGAGGAAGCCGGGCAGGTCGTCAGCGTGGATGGTGACCCGCTCGCGCACGGCGACCGGCGCGGTCTTGTGGGAAAGGCCGACCACGACGATCACGGGGCACCCATCCCGGCACCGCGCAGATACAGCAGCACGACGAGGAGCGCGCAGGTGAAGCCGGCGAGGGTTCCCCACGCGGCGCGCTTGCCGCTCCAGCCCAGGGCCGACCGCAGCAGCAGGACGCCGGAGAACACGATCCATGTGACGTATCCGAGGATGAGGCGCAGCACCTCGCTTGCCGAACCGAACTGGAGCTTGCCGACCCACAGGGTGCCCGTGACCACGCCGATCGTCATCAGCGAGAATCCGACTCGTAGGAAGGCATGGCCCGCGCGCTCGAGCGCATCGAGGGACGGGAGCCTGCCGAACGCGGCGGCGCCCCGCTTGGCCTTGAGCTGACGTTCCTGGACCAGGTACATGACCGCCGTACCGCTCGCGAGCAGGAAGAAAGCGTCGCCGAGGACGTTGGACGCAATGTGGAGCGGCAGCAGATTCGTTCGCAGCGCTGGCGGCACCGGCGGCAGCGCCAGGAGCCGCCCGGCCATCAGGAGCATCAGCGACAGCGGGGCGACGAACACTCCGATGCCCTGGATGTGCCAGACCTTGCGGAGCGCGAGGTAGACGTAGACCGCGACCAGAGCCGCGAGGGACACGCCCGTGTCGATGGTCTTGACCGGACAGGCCTGCCAGGTGAAGGCGTGATGCACCATGTGGACGGTGTGGATCACGGCACCCGCGGCCATGGATCGGCGTGCCAGCCAGGCGCCCTGCGGCCACCCTCCCCGGCGAAGCAGGTGGATGGCAAAAAGCGCGGTCGCTGCTGCATAGCCGCAGGCGGCCAGGACCAGCAACAGATCGGACACGTTGGACTGGGTCACGAAGATCTACATGTTCTTGGCGAGGAACTGGGCCAGCAGCTCTTCGTCGGAAGACAGCGTGGGCCCGCGGACACCCTCCGCCTGCGCCTGCGTTTCTTCTGCCGTCAGGATCGGCGTGCCGAGGAAGCCCGGAATGATGTCGTAAGCGTTGTTGTCGATAATCATCGACCGTTCGAGGATGTCCGCGCCGAGCTCCCGAAGGAACGCGAGGGTCTTGCACTTTCCGACCAACTCCGCGGCATCGGGCTCGCCGGTGACTTCGCGCACGATGCGCGCACCTTCGGCCAGCCTGTACTTCCTGTTTTCACTTTTCAAGAGCAGGTCTTGATCCTGCAGATCGACCGCACCCGACACCACCCAGGTGTCGAGAGCCTCTTGAGGAAAGAAGACGCGGTTCCTGCCCATGCGACGCACCATGATACCACGGACGGGGCGGAGCTTGCCGCCTGGGGCGCGCCACGGCAAGGCTCTTCGCGTCTCCGTGCCGTCCGGCCCGTGCCACGAACTCGCGGCGAGGGCAGGCCGCTTGAAACGAACGCTTTCGGTTCTTGGGCTCTGGCGAGCACCCTCCGGGCAGGTCGAGCCCCTGCTCGCCTACTCGACCTCGAAGGCGCCAATGTCCGGTGCATTTCCCTGCATCCGCGCGGCTCCCCCGTGGTCCATCGATGGATACTGCGCGGCATGCGCCACCCCGCCGTTGCGCGCCGGGCTGCCCACCAGCGGTATCATGTCCGCCCCGAGCCTCGGGTCCGCGATGCGCGCCGACCCGTACCCCATCCTGGCGAATTGAGCGTCGCCGCCCTGGACCGTGACCACGTTCTGCCCGTGCTCGAGCACCTTGCCGTTCTCGTTCCCCCAGAACAACGACCCACGGATGGACACCTTGGCGTTCGGGTCGATCCAGATCCCACCGGACGCATTGAAAAAGATGGTGTTGATGATGTCCACCTGGGTCACGCCCCGTCTGTCGTATCCGAGGGTCGCAAAGTAGCGCGATGCCCCGCCGAAGTTGTGGAAGCCGAACACGCTGTGCAGCAGCCGGAGCCTGCCTTCCTCGGTCACGAGGGCTGCGTCGGCTCCGGTGTGGTGCACCACCGTGTTGATCACATCGCCGCCCTGCCAGAGCTTCACACCGTTGCGCTGTACGTGGTGCACCGTGCAACCCAGAAGCACCACGCGGCTGCCCTTGACATCGATCCCGTCCGCGGCGGCCCCACTTACCGACACGTTCACGAGGAGAAAGTTGTCCCCCGACTCGACCGCGAACGCATCCGCGCCGGAGTCGGCTCCGCCGCCCGACATGTCGATCGACACGTTCTCGAGACGCCAATTCCTGCACGGACCCTGGCCGCAGTGAAACCCGATCCCGGATGCTTGCGTCACGCGCACGTCCACTGCCAGAAGACCGTCGAGCCGGGTGCTCATGGTGGCGATGCCCTCGTCGGACCCGCTCACGACGACGTCCTTGAGCACGGTTCGCTGCACATCGCCGCTCCACATCACGCCCACCGATCGGAAGCCCTGCAGGTCGATGCCACGGACGACCACGTCGGAGGCGCCGATCGTGAGACCGGTATGGGCCTGGCCCTTTGGCCGCACGACGACGCGATGGCCGGGGCGCGCCGTGATCGTGACGGGCTTGTCGGCAACGAGGCCGCAGTGCGTGCACTCGGCATCCTGCTCGCTGTACTCGCCCTGCGATACGACGATCACGGCGCCGGGTCTGGCCGCACGCAAGGCGGAAGCAATGCTGGCGTGGGCGGCGCCGGTCGGAGCGACGGTTATCGCGTCGGGCGGAACCTCCGGCGGCGGAAGCTTCGGGAACTTCGCGAAGTCGAGGGGGACGAACGTGGCCGCTGCGATTGCGTTGTCGGGGAGCAAGCCGGAGGCTCGCTGCGTTGGGGGAAGGACGTGCCGGGGGGCATGCACGGCAGGGGGGATGGGAACGGCAGGCGGCGCGGCCTGCTCTGACGAATCGCCGGCACTGCCGCGTTTGCAAGCGGGCGAGACGGTCGACATCACGACGACGGGAAGGACTGCGAGCGACCTCATCATCATTGCCCTCGTGATGGAGAGAGCATACGCGTTCGCTGGGGCCATACGCCCCAGCACGGCACGCCAACCGGACAGAAGCTTGCCTGTCGCGGCGTCTCGCTGCAAGGTCATCGCGTGACGCCGGTGTTGTCCGCCGTGTACGACGAGCTCCTTGCCCGGGCCATGCAGCCGCCGGAAGCCGACGCTTTCGATCGGTGGGTACAGGCGTTTCTTCGAAGGACCGGGCGCTTCGATGCGGGTGGTGCGGAGGCTGCGCGCCGGATGGATGCAGCGAGGGAGGACGCTCTTTGCCGGGGCGGCTGGGCGGCACGGCTCGCTGGTGGTCTCAGCGACCCAGCCGAGCAGAGTCTCGCTGCCCTGCTACCTCGCGCGCACCGCGGGGTGTTCGTGTTCGACCGCGTGCGTGAACACCGGATTGTTCGGGATCTTCTGCAGGGTGGCGCGTTCCTGCTGGTCCCCCGAGACAGCGTAGGACGCGAGGTGATCGACGACAACGAAGGCGCAGTGTGCGTCGCACGTCTGGTCGGTGGGATGGACGGCTGCGCGATGTTGCCGGGCGTGGTGTTTCATCGGGCGGATGCCACCCAGCACATTCTGGAGGTCGTGGCGGCAGCCAGGGAGCGCGGCATGGCGGTGGACGACGTGTGCGAGGCGCTTCTGCGGATGGACCATGCGCTGCAGACGTTGTCGCGGGTCCGACCGGCGTTTGCCTATCGGCCGGAAGCGTTGGTGTGGCGCGACCCGACGGAGACGCCGGTTTGGCGACGGCGATGATCGTGCGGCAGGGACGCGGAAGCCGGAGCGAGAAGGGGCGCGAGGGACCGCCGCGCAAGCCGTGACGTCGGGCACGCTGGACAGATCGGCCAGTCCCGTGCAATTTGGGCGTCTCTGATGGCCTTCAAACTGCTCGTGGCCGCGCTGTGTGTGCTGGCGAACGGCTTCTTCGTGGCGGCCGAGTTCGGGCTCGTCAAAGTGCGCGTCACGCAGCTCGAGGCCCTCGCCAAACGAGGCGAGTCCCGCGCTGGTGCAGCGCTTGCCATCCTGCACAAGCTCGATGCCTACCTTTCGGCGTCGCAGCTCGGCATCACGTTGGCGAGCCTGGCGCTGGGCTGGGTCGGCGAGCCAGCGCTCGCCATGCTCATCGCCCTCGCGTTCGGCTGGTTGCATGTCACCAACGAGTCGCTGATTCACGGCGTATCGTTCACGGTCGCGTTCCTCACCATCACGATGGTGCACATCGTGCTCGGTGAACAGGCGCCCAAGCTGCTCGCGATCCAGCGCGCCCAGGCCGTGGTGCTTTGGGTCGCTCGGCCGATGCGCTGGTTCTATGTGCTCACCTGGCCGTTCCTGTCCGTGCTCAACGAGCTGTCCAACCTGGTCCTGCGGATCGCCGGTGTGCCCGCCGTTCACGAGGTCGAAGGCGCCCTGTCCGCCGAGGAGATCCGCCTCGTGGTCGCATCCGGCAAGATCGAGGAACGCAAGCGCGTGCTGATGGAACGAGTGCTCCAGGGAACCGATCGTCCCGTTCGCGCGGTCATGGTGCCGCGTGTCGACATGGAGACGGTGTCGCTGCTCGACACGCCGCAGCAGGTGATCGAGCGCCTCAAGGTCGCAGGCTACTCGCGCGTGCCGGTGATCGAAGGACGCGATCCGGACAAGGTCGTGGGCTACATCTACCTCAAGGATCTGTTCCTGGGCGATGGTGTGCCGCGGGGCGGCATCAAGGCGCTTCGTCGCGATGTGCTGTTCGTGCCCGAGAGCCGCACGGTGGGCGATGTGTTGGAGGACATGCAGCGGACGCACATTCCGCTGGCGATTGTGGTCGACGAGTACGGCGGCACGAGCGGCCTGGTGACCATGGAGGACATCCTCGAGGAGATTGTGGGGGAGCTGCAAGACGAGCTGGACGCGGAGCTGCCCAAGGTCGACAGGAAGGACGACGGGACCATCGTGGTCGATGGCCTCATCCCGATCTGCGATCTGGAGCCGTACGGTGTGGAGGTGGAGCCCATCGAGGGCCACGAGCTGCTGGCGGGGCACATCACCTCGAAGCTGGGTCGGCTCGCCCGGCCAGGCGATATCGTGCGCATCGGGGCGTACGACGCGACCGTGGAGGACGTGCGAGCCCGCCGTGTCACTCGCGTGCGGCTGGTGCCGCATCCCAAGGAGGCCGATCGCGCCGCCAGCGTGCGTCCACCCGCGGTCGAGCAATCAGGGGATCCAGAGGGCGGCACAACCGGAAGCGAGGAATGATCCGGCGTTGGTGTCCGCCACGGGCTGCCGGCAAGAGCGCACCGTGTCGATCTCGCCGGCGTCAGGACGAGCTCTCCGGCACCGGTGGCTGTGCTTCGGCACGCGCGTGCGCTTGAAGATAGTCGGGTCCGGAGAGCTTGACGTACTCGTCAGCGATCTGGCGTCGCCGCTCGCGCAGCGCTTCGATCAGTGCGATGCGCGCTGCGTCGGGCATGGCGGTCACGCGCTCGACGACCTGGATGGCCACGTCGTGGTCATGCAAGCTGCCGAGCACTTTTTGGAACCTCGCGGCGACGTCGCCCCAGGAGCGGAGCTCAGGCGGAAGCACGCGCGAGAATGCTTCCACGGCGTAACGCAGCCGCTTGTACGCGATACGGAGGTTGTGCATGCCGACGACGTCGCTCACGCTCAAGTCGGTCCGTCGGGTATCGACGACGAGGTGGGCGTCGAGCACGACCTGTCGTGCGAAGCGGTGGACTTCCTTGTCGCGGTGGGGGGCGACGGGAAGCTGGAGCAGAGCCCGGAGCCGATGCACGGGGGGGTCGAGCGCGCGGCTGTCGAGCATGCGGATCACCGACCTGCGGAGCATGCGCTCACGCTGCGTACGGCGGACGAGCCACGGTTCGATGGCTCGTCGATGGGCCTGATCGAGGGCGATCGCCGCGATGGTCTCGTGCAGAACCTCTTCGTCGCGCAGCGACCCTGTGGCGCGGGCGACCTGGCGCAGCCCGTCGCGGATGACATCGACGTAGAACCGCCCGTAAACCGGCCGGACGACCCGAAGCAAGCTGCGGATACGGCGAAGGGACACACGAAGGTCGTGCACCGCCTCGTCGTCACCATCGCCGATGACGCGTGGAATGGCGTTGCCCAGGTCTGCGAGCCATTGCGTGAGCTTCGGCGTGACGACGTCCGACACGACCCGCTCGACTTCGATGGTCGGTGCGGGCGGCGTGGAGGATGCGTGGGGCACGGGCGCGGGAGGGCGCATCATGGCCGCACCACGTGAACCACGGTCACGGGCCTGCGCCCGGTGATACCGTCGAGGTTGCGTCGGACAGCTCGCTCCGCGACCTCGATGATCTCGTCGTCGGATGGTCTTTCGCTGATGAAGGGGCGGCCGGCAAGCGCGTCTGCCACGTCGCGGGCCGCGTTGCGAAGGATGTCCACGTCGCTTCCTTCGTCGAGGATGCCCCGGGTCGAAAGGAACGGCGGGGCGAGAAGCTTGCCTCGCGCGTCCACCTGGATCGTCACCACGGCGATCCCCGTCCTGCCCAGAACCTCCCGCTGCTTGAGGACGTCGTCGGGGATCTCTTCGCCATCGAAGGTGGCGATCTTTCCGACCTCGACGACATCGGTCTTGCGAAGCCCGCTGCTACCGAGCTCGACGACGTCGCCGTCTTCCGCCACGAGGACGTCGGGCACGCCGAGGGACCGTGCGAAGTCGGCGTGGCGCTTGAGGTGGTGGAGCGTACCATGCACAGGGATGAAAGCGCGCGGCTGCAGCATTTCGATCATGCGACGCTGCTCGTCGCGGTGTGCGTGGCCGGAGACGTGGACGCCCGGGTCGGTGATGCGGCTGTGCACGTTGATGTCCTGGCGGATGAAGTGCCCGAACATGCGGAAGACGCCGGGCTCGTTGCCGGGGATGATGCGGCTGGAGAGGACAACGGAATCGGCGCGATCGAGTGCGATCGCGGGGTGCGTGCGCGTGGCGAGGCGCCACAAGGCGGCGAGCGGCTCAGCCTGGGTGCCGCTGGCGATGCAGAGGATGGACTTGCGGGGGAGCGTGGCGGCGAGGTCGCTGGGCACCAGGAGATCGCTCGGCCACTCCAGACGGCCCACGCGCGTGGCGGTTCGCACATGTGTGTGCACGCTCCTGCCGAGCAGACAGATTCGTCGACGGTTGCGCCTCGCGATCTCGCCGATGAGGCGGAGCCGCTGGACATTGGAGGAGAACATGCCGACGACGACGCGGCCCTGGCAGCCGGCGACAATTTCGTCGATCGCGTTGCCGACGGAAGTTTCGGAGCCCGACGTTCCCTCGGCGTCGATGTTGGTCGAATCGGAGAGCAGCAGGTCGACGCCCTCGCGAGCAACCTGCTCGAAGCGGTCGAGGTCGGTGAGGTCGCCGTCGGGCGGGTTGGGGTCGAACTTGAAATCGCCGGTGTGCACGACGGTCTTTCCGACGGCGCGGATGATGAGGGCACATGCGTCGGTGATGGAGTGGGTGACGCGGACGGGCTCGACGCGGAACGCGCCGATGTCGTACGTGCGCTTGGGGACGAGGGCAGTGCTGCGGAGCTGTCGCTGATCGAAGCCTCGCTCCTCGAGCTTGTCGGCGATCAGAGCGAGGGCATGGGGCGGGCCCCAGATCGGGGCATTGATCCGGCGCAGGAGGTACGGCACGGCGCCGATGTGGTCTTCGTGACCGTGGGTAAGGACGACGCCGCGGATGCTGGCGCGGCGCCGCTCGAGGTAGGCGAAATCCGGGTGGTAGATGTCGACGCCGAGATCGCTGTGCGGGAAGGTGACACCGCAGTCGATGACGATGATGTCGCCGCTGGCCTCGATGGCCAGGCAATTCATGCCGATCTCGCCGAGGCCGCCGAGGGGCACGATGCGCAATGGCTGGAGAGGGTTGGGTGTGATCACGGGATCCTACCGTCATAGGGCGCGGCGCGCGCCTACAGAAGCTCGTTTCGGTGTTGCGCGGCCGCAGCGCATGCAGCGCCAGCCTGCGCGATGTCAACGCTCCAATCCGGAGCGCCATGCAATCCGTCCACCCGAATCATACGAAATGGACTGTTCGAACCGTCGACCCGGAACGTCGGCAACGACTTGATCGCGCTGGCGACGCTGATCTGGGCGCTGGCGAGGTAGATGTCGGCGCCCACGATGTTGTAGACGACCTGCGCGTCGACGGTGCCCGTGATCTCGCAGGAAGACCTGACGATGCCGTCGAACAGGGGATCCACGCGGAAGTCGATGAGCGCGCGCCCCTGCAACGTGACCCCCCCGGCATTCGGGCTTTCTGGGTTGCACTCGACCTTTGAGGCGATGTCGTCGGCCGTGGTGCCGCAGACATGCGCGGTGACCCCGGGCCAGCCGTCATGGTCGGCATCGAGCAGCGCGCCGCAATCGGTGACGCAGCCCTGTTCGCACGCGGTGGTGCGGCCAGCGTCATGATTGGCCATGCCACATCCTGGGGCGTCAAGATCCCAGGCTGGGAGCGCCGCGCGGGACGGGTCGGCCCCGAGGGTGAACGTGAAACGGGTGGGGCTCCAGCGTGCGCCCGGTTGCAGGGTCGACAGCATGGCCGAACCGGGGGGGACCGCGACGTCGGGGAGCGCCGCGATCATGGCTGGCGGTGCAAGGATCTGGGTGGTCACCAGGTTCGACGCGCCGGTCGAGCACTGACCTGCGATGGCGGTGACGGTCGGCAGCTCCATCCAGCACGCGACGGCAGCGATGGGGTCGATGATCGTGGGGTCGTGCGCGGACTGATTCATGTCGAGCAGTAGGAGCAACGAGGACTGGCGGATCTGGTCGGGCGGGCAGACGGCGACGGCGCCACCGGTCTGGCGCTCGAAACCGACGGAGAATCGGATGAACGCAGCCCAGGTTCCGCTCAACTCGAGGGCGCCACCATCGTCGCACGGCAGGGCGCCCGGCGACCCGTCGGCGCCGCCATCGCCGGTGGCGTCCATGGGCTGCGCAGGGGAGTCGGACGAGACGCAGGACAGCGATGTCGCCGCGAGGGTCGCCAGGCATGGAGCCAGGGCGAGCCACCGCCTAGGGGGACGTGCTGGCGAGGGCTGTCGTGTTGCAGGTGGCATGCGAAGGTCCGGGCTACCTCGGAAGAACCTGCCGCGAGTCAGGTGCTTCAAGGAAATGCGGAATCGTCCTGTCGTGGGCGGGCAGACACGCTTGACGAGTCATGCGATCGCCCTGGCAGGCGAGCCAAGCCAAGAGGACCGGACGAGGGCTGAAGTGATCGTTTCGAATACGTTTACGAGAAGCGAGAGGCTGTGGTCAATCGCGAGTCGTGGGGTGGAACGCGGCGCGCGGCGTCATGGGAGCTGCACCGGCGGCTGACCCCAGGGCCGAGGTGCCGAGGACGTTGTGAGCTCCCTGGACAAGTGGGTTTCGACGAGCTCGATGGCAGGGCCATTCGCGATCCGCACCAGGTCTGCGTCGGCGGAGGTGTCACCGTTTGAGCGGCGTCGCATGGCTGCGTAGAAGCTGGCCTCGGTCCGCTGCGAAACGTTTCTGGCGCGGGCGAGGAGCCCCTTATCGTCGATCTTGCCGAGACCCCAGGCCGCCAGCGCGGAAGGCCAGGACTCGTTGGTCGAGATGGAGGTCAAGGCGTTGCGGACGATGTCGCTCTCGCGGATGCCCTGCTTGCGCTCCGTGAGCTGGAGCCAGAGTGCGGCATAGACCAGGTCTTCGTCTTCGACGTCGCCGGCTGCCGTGCGCAGGAGTGCTTCTCGCGCGGGGCGGCCGTCGCCCCAGAGGAGGGCGGCGGAGGCGGTTTCGATCAGGGCCATGGACTGCGCGCGTTGGTCGGCCGCGGCGTACTGGGTCATGCGTTGGATGGCTCGGCTCCAGGCATCGCGATCGCCGTAGAACCACGCGAGCCTGGCTAGCATCCGCTCGCAGGAGGCACGGGTCGTGTCTGTGCTCGCGCGCGTGGTAGCGTCGAGGGTGACGCGCAGGGCGGCAGCCAAGGCTTCGCGCGCGTGTTCGACGTCGGCGCGAGACCGGTGGACCTGGAAGGCGATGAGCCAGGCATCGGCGACGCCGAGGGGCGATTCGCGGGCATCCGGCGCCGCGACGGCCCTGGTCACCGCATCGAGGGCGCCTTGGGGGTCGCCGGCCTGGAAGCGCACCGCAGCGAGCATCGCGAAGGTCTGGAGCGACGGCTCGGCTGCTGCGGCTTGCTCGAGGACGGGTTTGGCCGCGGCCGGATCGGCGGCGCGCACATAGATGGAACCCATGAAGGCCCGGATCTTCGCCGTCGACGGCTCGACGAGCATGCTGCCGCGCACGGAGTCGGCGTGGGCGAGGAGGGGTTGGGCGGCCTCGTAGACGCGCGCGGCCGAGGGCGCATCCTGGGCCGCATCTTCCTGAGCCATGACGGTCAGTACGAGCCGCATCGCGTCGGTCAGCGTTCGGGGATCCTTGCCGGCCTGCACGCCCGCGAGCAGCACCAGCGGGCTGACGTCGGGCATGCCGAGCTGAGGCAGGACTCCGGCCATTGTCCGGGCGACATCGTAGGATTGCGGGTCGCGCCGGTAGGCCTCCAGCAGGGTTCCCCACGCCGCGCCACGAGCGATGCCCGGTGGGACTGTGATCTCGGCTTCGTCGTTGTCGGCGGCCTTCATGTAGACGGAGGCCAGATCTTGCCAGGGCGCGGGGTCGGGGGAGGACACGGCAGCCTGGAGCACAGTGAAGAAGGTCGGGGGCGTGATCCGTCGCATGGTCTGGGTGTCGAGGGCGCGCAAGGCGCCTTCGGCGTCGCCGTGACGCAGGTACAAACCGGCCACGGACATGGCGCCGGTACGCGTGCCTCGATACGCCTCGAGCATCTGGTCGTGGTCCGCGCGTGGGCCGGGGGTAGCGGTCGACTGGAAGTCCAGGCTCGCCGAGATCCACCGCTCCGCCATCGAGCGCGCTTGCTCCAGCGAATCGGTGGTTGGCTCGAGCATTGACTGATCGGCGAACGCTACGGCATCAGCCGAGGCATTCTCAACGTTGCTCTTGCGGCGCGTGTCACGCATCCAATCGGCAAGGGCGCGGAGTCTGGCAGCGATCCTGGTTTGGTCGGGGTGACCGGGCGGCAAGGCAGCGGAGCGCAGGTGCAGGAACGCGAGCGAGGGGCCCTCTTCGCCGCTCTGCGCGGCGATGGAGTAGGCATGGTCGAGCGCGCGTGCTGCGTCAGGCCCGAACATTTCGGAGCGAAGCTCACCTGCGCGAACCAGGTACAGTGCACCTCGCACGGCCTGCAATCCGCGCACGGGTTCGTTGCCGTCGAAGCGCTGGACGGCTCGCGAGAACTGGCGGCGCACCACGCCAGCGAGCAGTGCCAGACGCTGTGGTGACGATTGGCCGTCGACGAGCAGTTCGTGCGCGGCGGTGGGGAAGCGGGCATCGGGAACGTCGGTGGGTGCCAGGGTGGCCTGGATGAGCGGGATGCGGACGGGCGTGTTGGGTCTGGGAGGGTGTGCACATGCTGCCGCACCGGCCGCAGCCGAGAGCAGGAGCGCGAGAACGATGTGCGGGCTACGTAGGTTCATTCCGGACGACTGTATACGGCAATCCGGGTCGTGGAGCACGCAGGACGTAACGGACGGGTGTTGTCGGCCGGTTGCAGGACGGGCACTTTGCCGCGGGCGGGTTGCAGTTCAGTGGTTGGGGGGCGGGTCGGCAAGTGGTCGGTGCGGCGCCAACGGCAGTCCGCGGCGTGGCGGCCGGCTGCCGAGTGGCGCAGCGCAGCGGGGCGCGCGGGACGGGCCGTGCGTCTCGCTGGCGCGGAGCCGGTCACCGCGTCTCGCTGGCGCGGAGCCGGTCGTCGCGTCTCGCTGGCGCGGAGCCGGTCGTCGCGTCTCGCTGGCGCGGAGCCGGTCGTCGCGTCTCGCTGGCGCGGAGCCGGTCGTCGCGTCTCGCTGGCGCGGAGCCGGTCG
>Ga0272446_1000788_pt1 | contig 48192 bp, 15 predicted proteins | sample YNPCB0061_FD_194587 | JGI IMG/M metagenome (GOLD analysis project Ga0272446, IMG submission 194587) | Hot spring microbial mat communities from Yellowstone National Park, WY, United States - YNP-CB-006-1 | ecosystem: Environmental > Aquatic > Thermal springs > Hot (42-90C) > Sediment | place...
GCCCGCGGGAGAGTTGGGGAGGGCTACGCTCTCACGCAGGGGGATGGGGAAACCCGCTTTCCCCATCCCCTCGCCCGCGGGAGAGTTGGGGAGGGCTACGCTCTCACGCAGGGGGATGGGGAAACCCGCTTTCCCCATCCCCTCGCCCGCGGGAGGGTTGGGGAGGGCTATTCCCTCCCAGGAACAATCGTATGTTCGACTGATGTGCGGCACAGCCGCATGGACGGCTGTAAGGAAAACAAAAAACCGCCCGCATCCGCCCCATCCGCGCCGTCGGCGTTCTATAATCAAATCATGCAGACGGAAGAACGCGAACGAGTGGCGCGCTGGCAGGTGCTGGCGCGGGGGATCGTGCAGGGGGTCGGCTTTCGCCCCTTTGTGTTCGGGCTGGCCCAGCGGCTGGGGCTGGCAGGCTTCGTGCGCAACGACAGCGCCGGAGTCACCATCGAGATCGAAGGGCCGCCCGGCGACCTGGAGCGGTTCGTGGCGGCGCTGCGGGCCGAGGCGCCGCCCCTGGCGCGGATCGAGGCCCTCGAGCACGCGCCGCTGCCGCCCCGCGGCGACCGCGGCTTCACCATCGTCGCCAGCGCCGCCGCGGCCACCAGGCGCACCCTGATTGCCCCCGACAGCGCCACCTGCGCCGATTGTCTGCGCGAACTGCGCGATCCCGCCGACCGGCGCTACGGTTACCCCTTCATCAACTGCACCAACTGCGGCCCGCGCTTCACCATCGTGCTCGACATTCCCTACGACCGCGACCGCACGACCATGCGCCAGTTCACCCTCTGCCCCGCCTGCCGCGCCGAATACGAAAACCCCCGCGACCGGCGCTTCCACGCCCAGCCCAACGCCTGCCCGGTCTGCGGGCCGCAGTTGCGGTGGGAGGCGCTGGACGGCAGCTTTGCCGCCGCGGAGCGGTCCCCGCTGGCGGCGGCGGCGGCGGCGCTGGCCGCGGGGGCGATTGTGGCGGTCAAGGGGCTGGGGGGCTACCACCTGGCCTGTGACGCGCTCAATGCCGGCGCCGTCAGCCGGCTGCGCCGGCGCAAACAGCGCGAGGCCCGACCCTTCGCGCTCATGGTCCCCGACCTGGCGACTGTCCGGCGCCTGTGCGCCCTGAGCGCGGATGAGGAGGCCTTGCTCCTCTCCCCGCGCCGCCCGATCGTGCTGCTCGACCGGCTGCCCGAAGCGCCCGTGGCCCCCGACGTGGCCCCCGGCCACGCCACCCTGGGCCTCATGCTCCCCTACACCCCTCTGCATACCCTGCTGCTCGACGCCTTCGCCGCCCGGCACGACCCGGCGCGCCCCGCGGCGCTGGTGCTCACCAGCGGCAACCTGAGCGACGAGCCTATCGCCTATCGCGACGACGACGCCCGCGCGCGGCTCGGCGCCATCGCCGACGCCATCCTCAGCCACAACCGGCCCATCCACATCCGCTGTGACGACAGCGTCACCCGCGTGGTGGCCGGCGGCGAGCAACCCCTGCGGCGCTCGCGGGGCTACGTGCCCGAACCGCTGCGCCTCGATCTGGCCGCCCCGCGACCCATCCTCGCCGTTGGCGGCCACCAGAAAAACACCTTCTGCCTCTTCCGCGAGCGCGAGGCCGTCCTCAGCCACCACATCGGCGACCTGGAAAACCTGGAGACCCTGACGTCCTTCCGCGAAGGGATCGCCCATTTCGAGCGCCTCTTCGATAGTACGCCCGAGGTGGTGGCCTACGACCTGCACCCCGAGTACCTGGCGACCAAAGAGGCCCTGGCGTTGCCGGTCGCCACCAGAATTGGCGTGCAGCACCACCACGCGCACATCGCCAGCGTCCTGGCGGAACACGGGCGCGAGGGGCCGGTGATCGGCATCGCCGCCGACGGCACGGGCTACGGCCCCGACGGGGCGATCTGGGGCGGCGAGGCGCTGCTGGCAACCCTGGGGGAGTACACCCGCCTCGGCCATCTGGCCTACGTGCCGCTGCCCGGCGGCGACGCGGCCGCCCGGCAGCCCTGGCGCATGGCCCTGGCCTACCTGTGGCAGGCCTACGGCCCGGACCTCACCACGCTGGACCTGCCGCTCCTGAAGGGGCTTGACCCGCCGCGGATGGGGCTGATCATGCGCATGATCGAACGGGGTCTCAACAGCCCGCCGACCTCGAGCATGGGCCGGCTCTTCGACGCGGCGGCCGCGCTGGCGGGCCTGCACCCCGAGGCGACCTACGAGGGCCAGGCGGCGATCGCCCTCGAGCAGGCCGCCGAACCGGTGGAGCACGGCTACCCCTTCTCGATCATCCTGGAGGCGCCCTTCCGCCTGGATATGCGCCCGGCCATCCGGGCGCTGGTGGAGGACGCGCGCGCCGGTGTGGGCGTGGGAGTCATCGCGGGGCGCTTCCACGCCACCATCGTCGCGTGTCTGGCAGCGGCCTGCCGGCTGGCGCGCGAGCGCACCGGTCTGGAAGTGGTGGCGCTGAGCGGCGGCGTGTTCCAGAACCGGCTGCTGCTGGAGGGCCTGCTGCCGCGTCTCGCCGCCGACGGCTTCGAGACCCTGATCAACCGCCGCGTCCCACCCAACGACGGCGGCCTGTCACTGGGCCAGGCGGCCGTGGCCGCGCGCAGGATAGCGACGGAATGAGCGAGGGCATTATGTCACCCTACCCCTGCCCCGCGCCCACCTCGACGCCGGCGAGGCGTTCGAGGGCCTTGATCAGGGCATGGTTGCCTTCCTGGCCCATGCCGGCGGCCTGCAACGCGCGGTAGAGCTGGAACACCTGGGCCGTAACGAGCATGGGCGCGCCGACTTCATCGGCGGCCTGCAACACCAGCCGCAGATCCTTCTGCTGCAGGTCAATGGTGAAGCCGGGGCGCCAGTCGCGGCGGAGGCACTGCGGCGCGCGGTTCGAGAGCATCCAGCTTCCGGCGGCGCCCCCGCTCACCGCCTGCAAGGTCTTCTCCAGATCCACCCCGCTGGCCCGGGCAAAGACCAGGGCCTCACTGATCGCCAGCATCGTGCCGACCACCAGGATCTGGTTGACGAGTTTGACCGTCTGCCCGTCGCCGTGACCGCCGACGTGGGTGATGGTGGCGCCCATGGCCTGGAAACAGGGCATGGCGCGGGCCACCTGGTCGGCGGGGCCGCCGACCATGATGCTCAGCGTGCCGCGGGCCGCGCCTTCGCTCCCGCCGCTCACCGGCGCATCAAGGAAATGCACGCCCCGTTCGGCCAGGGCGGCGGCGATGGTCTGGGCGCCCTGGGGACTGATCGTGCTCATATCCACCACCAGGGCGCCGGGCGGGGCGCCCTCGATCACGCCTTGCTCGCCCAGGATCACCTCGATCACGTCGGAGGTGTCACTGACGCAGGAAAAGATGATCGAGCACCGCGCGCCCAGGTCAGCCGGAGTGGCGGCGCGGCTGGCCCCCGCGGCCACCAGGGCCTCGGCGCGTTCGGGCGTCCGGTTCCAGACGGTGAGATCGAAGCCGGCCCTGAGCAGATTGGCGGCCATGCCGCTGCCCATGATGCCCAGGCCAATGAAGCCGACCCGCTCGGTCATAGGAGTTTCTCCCTGTGGTTGAGCCTCGCTGCGGAACGGCGCTATTGTACGCGCCGCCCCGCGCACCCGTCAATGCCAGGAGGTACGCGACAGGTTACCGCAACGTCCAGGTGATCGCTGATGCCGTCCCGGGGGGGGGGGGGGGGGGCAAACCGGGTTTCCCCACCCCCCATACCCCTCGTTTGCGCAGGCTTCTCATCATTCGTATAATGATCCTCAAACAATGAGCAACCAGCCACCGGCCACCGATGACCGACCCGGTATGTACGAAGTTGTAACCTCGCAGCCGCCGGATCTGCTGGCGACCCTTCGCGAAACGTCGCCGGGGATCGCGGACTTGATCGAACAACTGGAACGTGAGAACAGCCACGACGCGCGCGTCAGCGGGCTACGGCACATCGGCGCGCTCTGGTACGCCCAGGGCGGCGCCGCCGAGGTGCTCACCGAGGTGGGCCTGCATCTGGCGGCGCGCCTCCGACTCTCGCAGGGCCTGGTGGTCAGCGAGTTGCTGCTGGCCTACGGCGCCGCTCAGGAAGAGCAACGCACGCGCGAGTGGGAAACGCGCCTGCTTGCCCGCGCCACCGAACTGAATGGCCTGCACCGCATTATCTCGGCGGCCAACTCAACCCTCGATCTCGACACGTCGCTGCAAACCGTGGTGGAAACCGTGGCCCAGGTGGTGGGGGTCGAGGCCTGTTCGGTGTATCTGTACGATAAGCACCGCGATGAACTGGTGCTGCGAGCGGCGCGGGGTCTCAACCGCGCGGCAATCGGCCAGGTGGTCTCGCGCCTGGGGCAGGGGGTGACCGGCTGGGCGGCGCAACTGGGCCACCCGGTGGCCGTCCGCGATGTGTGGCAGGAACCGCGCTTCAATGCCGAGCCGCAACTGGGCGAGGAGCCGTTTCGCTCGATGCTCGCGGTGCCCATCGTGCTCTTCAATGCCGAGCGTTTCCAGTTCAGCGCCGATAAGCTCCAGGGCGTGATCACCGTGCAGACGATCGGCCCTCGCGATTTCACCAGCGAAGAGATCTCCTTTGTCGAGGTGGCCGCCGGCGAACTGGCATTCTTCATCGCCAATGCCCAGCTCTACCAGCAGACCGACGAGCGCCTGCACCAGAAGCTGCGCGAGTTGACCACCCTGCAACAGGTGTCCAAGAGCATCGCCGAGCAGATCGGCCTGCCGGGGGTGCTCTCGCTGATCGTCGAGAAGGCGGTCGAACTGGCCCAGGCCGACCGGGCGGCGATCTTCCAGATGCGGGACGATGGCCAGTTGCAACTGATGGCCACTCACGGCGGCCAGGGCGATGGCGTCCGGGAGTTTATCATCCAGACGGTGCGCGACAGCCGCCCCCTCGCGGTGATGAATGCCTACCAGGACGCCCGCTTCCCCGAGATGGCCAGCGTCGCCGCCCGCGAGGGCTTCCATTCGCTCTTCTGCATGCCCCTGCGCGCCCGCGAGCGCACCATTGGCGGGATCTGTCTCTACAAGCGCCAGCCGCACCTCTTCGACTACGAGCAGGTGCGCCTGTTGAGCACCTTCGCCGACGAGGCCGCCATCGCCATCGAGAATGCGCGGCTCTACGATGAGAGCCAGCGCGCCCTGGCGATCAAGTCGGCCCTGCTTCAGGAGATGCACCACCGCGTGCGCAATAATCTCCAGACGATCTCGGCCCTGCTGGCGATGCAACTGCGCCGCCTGGAGCCGGGAAGCCAGGGGGCCAAGGCCCTCCGCGAGAGCGCCGCGCGCATCCAGTCCATTGCTGCCATCCACAATTTGCTCTCGCGCGAGGACGTGGGCGTCACCACGGTCAATGCCGTCACCCGCCAGGTGGTCGAGAGCGCCCAGGCCACGCTGGTCAATACGGAGGCGCCGGTGCGCTTCGCGGTAATGGGCGATGAGGTGCGCGTCGGCTCGCGCGACGCCACCGTGCTGGCCCTGGTCATCAACGAACTGGTCAGCAATGCCCTCTCCCACGGCCTGGCCGCCGAAGGCGGGCGCATCGAGATCGAAGCGACCTTGCAGGACGGCATGGTCACGGTGGAGGTGCGCGATGACGGTCCCCGGCACCCGCCGCCGCCCCGCCCGACCCATAGCAGCGGCCTCGGCCTGCAGATCATCGAGACGCTGGTTCACGAGGACCTGCACGGCACGTTCCGCCTCGAACGCGACGAGCAGCAGGGGTGGACCCGCGCCCGCGTGCGCTTCCCTCAGCGCATGCTCAGCGACGGCGGCGACATGCTGTGAACCGAAGAAGACCCCATGACGGATTTCCCCACCGAAGGCAGCCCTCCCTTCATCAACCGGCGCCTCAGCACCGAGGAGTGGATACGCTACGTCGCGACCTACGACTTCGGGCGCCTGGCCCCCAGCCGGCTCGTGCTGCACCACACCTTTCGCCCCGATGAAGGCTCGTGGAACGGCCTGACCACCATGCGCGGGATGCAGCGCTTCTATGCCAGCCAGGGATGGCCGGCAGGGCCGCACATCTTCGTGGCTGCCGATGGGATCTGGCTCGCCACGCCGATGCGCGACATCGGGGTGCACGCCGGCACCGGCAATGGCTCGCTGGCCCAGGGCTGGTACTCGATCGGCCTGGAAATGGTGGGCCACTTCGACACCCGCCTGCCCGGCGGCGCTATGTGGCAGCACGCCCTGGCAGTGATGGGCGAACTCTCGCGCCGGCTGAAGATCCCGCCGCGCGCGCTGATCGCCTTCCACCGCGATTACACCAACCTCAAGAGTTGCCCCGGCTGGGCCGTCTCCAAAGCCTGGGTCTGGAGCCAGGTCGAAGCCTACCTGGCCGGCGTCGCCCCACCCCCGCCGCCACCCCCACCACCCGGTCCCCGCCCCTCCGATGAGCGCCTGCTCGAAGCCCTCCTCGACCAGAGCTACCGGTGCAGGGCCGCTTCGCAGGGCTACAACCCGGCCTGGGCCTTTCACCAGCACGCCGTGCAGCACGGCCTGGGCATGCCCATGGGTCCAGGCGTGACGGAAACGATCGCCGGCAAGCGCATCAACTACCAGCCCTTTGCCCGTGACACGCTCTTCGCCGAGGTGCCGAACTGGGGCGATGTGCAGACCCTCTCCGCGCTCCTGGGGGGGAGCATTCCACCCGCCGGCCTGGGGCGCGAGTTGCTCGAACGCACCTACCGGGCGGGCGGTTCCCCCTTCCGTCCCGACTGGGCCTTCCACCAGTTCGCGGTCATCAACCGTCTCGGGCCGCCGATCGGCACGAGCGCGATCCTCAACGTGGACGGGCGCGACTGGGCCTACCAGGTCTTTGCCGTTGATACGCTGTACAGCCCCACCTCGAACTACGCCGATGTCCGGCTGCTCAGCCACCTGGCACGGGCCGCCGACGGGCCGGCGCTGCGGCTGCGCGAAGCCTTGCTTGCGGCGACCTACCGCAAGGCGGGCACGACCTATCGCCCCGACTGGGCCTTTCACCAGCTTGCCCGCGGCTTCGGCATCGGTTCGCCCCTGTGCGGTTCGCGCCAGCTCGACATCGAAGGGACGCCATTCGCGCTGCAGGTCTACGCCCTTGACACCCTGTTCAACCCGGTGCCAAACTGGAGCCAGGTGCGCCGCCTGCGCGATCTGGCAGCCCTCCAGGGGGCGTCGCCGCCGGGCAGCGTCTCGCAGACCACGGCGGGGCCGCTGGGCGCCGCCCCGACAACCAGCGCCGATGCCACACCGGCGGCGCCGCTGGTGATACCCGGCGATCATGCCCCGCCATTGACCGACGGGTTCCACGTCGTACCCTTTACGCCGCCCTCGCCGGCGCAAGGACCGCGCGACGGGCAACGGGTGCAGGTGATCGTGCTGCACGCGCTTGCCGGGCCGGTCGCCGCGACCCTGGCGCGGATGACCGAACCGGGGGCGCGGTTCGCGACCCACTATGTCGTCGGCATTGCGGGGGGCATATACCAGGTGGTGGAGGAGAGCCAGGCCGCGCGGCACGCGGGCGTTGTGGATCTCAACGGCCGGCGCCTGAACGTGGACGCGATCAGCATCGGGATCGCCCTGGAGCGCCCGGCGGGATGGCCGGCGCAGCCTGCCGGCAGCACCGACATGCAGGTGCAGGCCCTGCGCTGGCTGCTGGGAAACCTGGGACGACGTTACCGCCTGGGCGGGGAGGCGCTGCTGCGCTGGAGCAGCCTGGCGGGCAGCAGCGAGAGCGTGCTTGACGGGCTGCCGCTGGCCGCGTTGCGCGAGGCGCTCGAGCAGCGGGGATAAGGTGGGTTTCGCATCCAGGATGAAAAAAGGTTGGGTCTGGGAGGGCTTCGCCCTCCCAGACCCTCCCATGGATGGCCTATGTTCACATCAGGGCGTCAGCGCTTCGCGGCCCCGGCTGCGCCAGAGGCGCGCGATCAGGCGGCGACGGCGACGGCGGGCCATCCGGCTCCGGTAGAACGGATCGCTGGCGCACAATTCACTGCGAATGCGCAGGCTGCGCCCGGTGAACAACCCGCCCACAAACGCCGACAGGTCGCTCAACGAGGCCATCTTATCGGCCACCACCAGCACCCAGCCCTCGCGGGTGGTGGGGCGGGGGCCAAAGGGGTACATGTGGCTCACAATAGCCTCGGAGACAGCCTCCGGCTCGCCCATCTCGGCCGCGACACGGGCGGCAATCGCCCCGTGGGTGGTCAGGGTGCCGAGGCGCGAGTCCAGGTCGTGCAGCACGGCGGCGCGCACGGCGGTGCGCCGGTCGGCGCCCATCCAGGGGGCGAGCAGGTAGGAGTAGCGGGCGACGCGGAGCAGATGATCGAACTTCGGAACACTATGATGAAGATGCTGGCGCGTTTCACTCACACGAGGATGGGCAAGCAGATCGGCGATGATAGACTGGTCCATGCTTCAACGACCCTCCAGTAACCTCCGTCTTGCGCAGCGCGCGGAACCCTCGCTGCCGAGAGTGTCACGATCGCCGTTGATCGCGGATGAGCCCACCGGCGCCAGGCTCTTAGACGTTATACTTCCCGCGGAAGTTGCAGCGCAATTGTACCATAGGTCCTGAGTTTCGATAGTCCTGACGGGAACATCGGGGGGAACCAGGTTCCCCCATTCCCCCACTGGCGTCGGGCGGTGTGCCGCCCCGCGGCAGCGACGGCTACCGTGCCCATGGGGGAACCAGGTTCCCCCATTCCCCCGCTCGCGTCGGGCGGTGTGCCACCCCGCGGCAGCGACGGCTACTGTGCCCATGGGGGAACCAGGAGATTTAACGTGACGCAGCAGCCCGCCGGCGCCCGCGACGGCTACTGTGCCCATGGGGGAACCAGGTGCCCCCATTCCCCCGCGGGCGTCGGGCGGTGTGCCGCCCCGCGGCAGCGACGGCTACCGTGCCTATGGGGGAACCAGGTGCCCCCATTCCCCCGCGGGCGTCGGGCGGTGTGCCGCCCCGCGGCAGCGACGGCTACCGTGCCCATGGTCCCTCCGAGGAGGGAGGTGGGGAAACCGGGTTTCCCCACCTCCCTGCCCGTGGGCGAGCGAGGGAAGGCTGCGCCCTCTGGTAGAGCAGACCCTCATGCAGGCGGGCTGCGCCCTCACCCTCCCGGGGGCGGGGGCGTGGGGAAACCCGGTTTCCCCATACCCCTTGCCGAGGGCGTATGTTCACGTTACGAAACATGTGAAAACTTACAGAACAACGAGGCCACCGATGCCTGAACTCAACCCGGCCCTGGAACCGATCCTCGAAGAACTGGTGCGGCGGATCGTCGCGGCCGTGCAGCCGAAGCGCATCATCCTGTTCGGCTCGGCGGCGCGTGGCCAGATGCACCAGGACAGCGACCTGGACGTGCTCGTCATCATGCCCGACAACACGCACCGTCGCGAGACGGCGCGGCAGATCTATCGGGCGCTCCGCCGCCTGGGGGCGCCGAAGGATGTGGTAGTTGTGACCGAAAGCGATGTCGCCCGCTTCGCTCACGAGCCCTCCCTGGTGATCTATCCTGCCCTGGCTGAAGGAAAGGAAATCTACCGTGCAACCTGAGCGCCCCATTCCCGGTTCCGCAGGCGAATGGCTGGCGTATGCCCGGCGCGACCTGGCTATGGCGCAGGCGCCGCTGCCCGAAGGGGCCGTCTACGAACAACTCTGTTTTCATGCCCAGCAGGCTGCTGAGAAAGCCATCAAGGCCGTGTATCGGGCGCGGGGCCAGATCTTTCGGTACACGCACGATCTTGATGAGTTGCTCTACGGCCTCGAGCGCGCCGGTATGGCGGTGCCTGAGTCGATCTGGGACGCCGCTGACCTGACGCGGTTCGCCTGGGAGTCGCGCTATCCAGGCTTTGGCGAACCGGTCACCGACGCCGAGTATCAGCAGGCCCTGACCCTGGCGCGCCGGGTGGTGGCATGGGCCGCGGGGCTGATCGAACCCGCCGCCCCGGCGGAGGCTTCGGGGTAGAGGCAAGCAGGAACCAGACTTGCACCGGCGCGGCGCCCCTCGGATAAGGGGCGCCGTGTTTGTGGTCCCCGGCGCGCGGACTACGGCGCTCATGGGCGCATTTGTGAACCATCAGTATGGCACAATGTATGCAGGCGGGTAGCGAGCTTGCCCCCGCCGGCCGCGGCCCGCGGGGAACAGGGTGGCGCGGCGCGGCGGGAGGCGGTGCCTTGAGCAGGTCGCAGCGCGGGGACGCTGTGACCATCAATCTGCGCGGCGGACAGGCGGGAGGCGGCGCCTCGAGCAGGTCGCAGCGAGGCTGAACCTTCTGGGCAAGGTGGTACGATGTCCCTCCCGCAGGCGGCGAGCCTGCGGGAGAGTGGCGCAGTACCGCCAATGCGAACAATGGTCAACGTCTCTGAGAACTGCTGGAGGCCTCGCCCTCCCCGCGAAGCAGCCGCTCGTCACCGGGGTGAGGGGCCGGTAGGCGACCTGCCGGTAATGGCGAGCGGGTATGCTGAAGGCCGGAAGCGGGGCGGCGGCGCGCATATCCACGGATATCGAGCGTGTTCCTGAAGGTCGCCACGACCCCGCAACATAGTTGCAGGGTCGGATGCTAGAGTAGAGGTGAGGTTGCCGATCCAGCAGCGTATAGTCGAGCGGCATGTACAGGATGGAGGATTGCCCAATGCTTCAGTTTACCGGCCACCCCTTCGTAGATGTCGGGTTGGCGGCGATAGCGGCCATGGCCGGCAAGGAGCGGATTGCTGATCTGGATACCGCTGACCTTGAACAGGTTGCGAAGTATATCGAGCAGCACTACGTGCGCCCGCCGCTGCGCGGCCATCTGACAATGGCGTTCACCAGCAATGCATGGTTCGCGCAGCCTGCCTATGACCTGGACAGCCCCGGACTGTCAGCAGCGGAGCGGGCGAAGCGCCAGGAAGCCCGTGATCACTGGGCCGCGCGCCATCTGCGCCAGTGGGCAAAGCCCGGCGCGCCTGCCGGCGCCGGGGCCGCCCCTGCGAGCCATGTGGAGGGAGATGACCCTGCCGTGTGTGTGTTTACCGGTCTCCCGGCGGGATCGCAGAAACTCTCGAACAAACTCGCGCCCGGGCGGATCGGGCGGGCGCAGATGCCGCTGTTGCAGGGCGATGAGGCGATCAACTTCTTCACCGGGGGCGCGCCGGGGTTGCCCATCGCGCCGGAGGCGCTGCTGGCGTTGCAATGGATGCCCATGGCCTGCGCCAAGGTCGGGGTCGGGTTACTGGCCGTGCATGCGGATCATGAACGCCTGACCCTCAAGTTCGCCCAGTCATTTCTCAAGAAGAACCTTGAAGAGGTTGCCAAGCTTGAAGTGGCGGGCGAAACGAAACTCCCCTCGGCGCCCCGCTCGCTCAAAACGCTGCTGGTTGAGGAGCTGCTGCGGATCGAGAGAGACAGGCGCCACGAGGAACGTCGCAGCGATCAGGCGGCGTCAATCACCGCCTATAACTTTAACAATGGCAAGGACCCCCGGCTGGCGATCTACCACCTGCCGCTCCAGATCACGCGCTTCCTGCTCACAGTCTATACGCCTACCTACCGGGCAATCTGGGAAGCCATCATCGATCGGGCCTGGCAGCGCTCAGCCGGCAAGCCAGGCAAGAAAGGCGCTTCGGCCCCCGCCCCGGAGCCGCGGACGAACTACCTCTTTGAAGATCTGTTTACGCTGCCCCAGGAGGCCCCGCGCTTCGTGCGGCTCTACTTGCTGCGCGTTCCCCGGGGCGCGCTACCCGACGCCGATCCCCGACGGAGCTACTCGACCTATCGCGAACGCGATCTGGTCTCCTGGCCGCTGGTTGCGCTCTTTATGAAGGAGGTGATGACGATGGAAGAGGCCTATATTGCGCGCATTCGTATGCTGGGCGACAAACTGGCCGACTATACCCGCCGCCAGGGCGGCAAGCGGTTCTTCCGCCAGTTTTTCAGCGAGCAGAACACGTCTAACTTTCTCAACCTGCTAAGCAAAACCAATATCGCTTATGTCAGGTTCACCGGCGGGAAAGACACCCTGTTCGACCTGGAAGGCTATCTCGCGGTCTTCATGGACGGCGCGGACTTGATGCGTCCTGACTGGCGCCTGGCGCGCGATCTGGTGCTGATCCGCATGGTCGAGCAGTTGAAAGATTGGATCGCCGCTAATCCCGATACGTTGCCTGAAGAGGAGGTTCAGTCCGATCCGGTCGAGGCGACGATTGAATGACCGAACGCGCGCGGCGGAGGGGCGCGGGAGGACTGGCCGCCCCGTTCCATCTCGTCGCGTCTATGTGGGCAAGCTGCCCGCGCTCCCAGGAGCAATGCGAACACGTGCTGCATGAGACCATCTGTGTCAACCCACCACCGATAAGGAGGCTATCATCATGGCATTCGTGACCGGCCTGCTGCTGATTGACGCCCCGGCGTCGGCGCTCAACAACCTCGGCTCGATCCCCGGCGAGCGGGAAGATAACACGGTCGGCGTCAAGATGATCAAGACCAGAGAAGGGGCGTACCCGTATGTCTCGGCCCAGGCGTTTCGCTACTGGCTGCGCACCACGCTGGAAGCGCGCGTGCCGGCGTGGCGAGCGGCGCCGATCTATCGCGAGGAGAAAGTCGCCTATACCGATGCCAATCCGATTGCCTACTGGGACGACGATCTCTTTGGTTATATGCGCGCGCCTGCGAAACGCGAAACGGCCAGGGCCCAGCGCGCTGCCGATGCCAGCCGGGTGAACGAGACCGAAACGCTCGATACGATCACCCGCGCCGCTCCCTTCCGGGTGAGCACGCTGGTTTCCATCGCGCCGGTCGCTCCGACCAGCGACTTCGGCACCATGTCGCGCCACGAGGGTAATCCGGTGCCCCACGAACACCAGTTTTACCGCACGACCCTCAAAGGGCTATTCTCGCTGAATCTTAGCGCATGCGGCACCTTCTCGTATCGCAATCGGACCGGCTTTCGCAACCTGGACGACGTGCGGGTCAAACTGATCCAGGACGTTCCCGGCCACGAGCATCTCGAAGCCGAGAAATCCTACCGTCTGCCGCGCGACGAGCGGGTGCGGCGCGTGCAGGCGCTGTTCGAAGGGTTGGCGCAGATCGAGGGCGGCGCGAAGCAAACCCTTCACTATACTGATGTCAGTCCGGCGCTGATCATGGTCGCCATCACCAGGGGCGGCAATCATATCTTTCATCACGCCGTCGGGGCCAACCGGCTGGGACAGCCGGAGATCAAGCTGCCGGCGCTGGATGAAGTGTTGAACGTCCATGGTGATACGCTGCTCTCATCGATCTACGTGGGCTGGGTGCGGGGCTATCTCGATGAGGAGCGCGCGAAGTTTGAAGCCTTTATGGCCCAGCGTAACCAGGATGACGCTCCGGTCTTGCGGATCGGGCATCCGCGCGCCGTCCTGCACGAACTGGTCGAGGCGTTCGCCGAACACCCGGAATGGTTGGCGTAGGAGGGACGCATGCGGGTGCTGAAAGTCGTGCTTGAAGGGACAACGACGTCCTTTCGCTACCCTCACTTCATGCTGAGCATTCAGCCCAGTTTTCCGTTGCCTCCCCCGGCGACGATCTACGGTCATATTTGCAGCGCCCTCGGCGAGTGGGTCGCGCCTGAAGGGCTGCGGTTTGCCTATCACTTTACCGTCGCCGGAGTCGGCGAGGATCTGGAGCACATTCACGTCCTCCAGGCGTCAGGAGGAAAACTAGGCGAGACGCGACTGCCAAAAGTGCTGGAGGGGGACATCAATCCCTTCAACCGGCACATCCTGCTCCATCCACGCCTGGTCCTCTACCTCAACCGCCCGGAGTGGCTTGAGGCATTCCGCGCGCCACGCTACCCGGTGGTGCTGGGACGCTCGCAGGACCTTGCATGCTACACTAGCGTCGAGGTGCTGGACCTGGAACGGCACGAACAGGTGTACTTCGAGCATACCTTGCTGCCCTACCAGACCGCTGTCCAGACTGCGGTGGGCATCGTGGCGCTGATGCCGCGCTGGCTCGATTACGCGCGCAACCGGCACCCGACCTTCGCCCGCTACCTGTTGCTCCAGCAGCGACTGCCCAGCCCTGAGTTGAAACAGTTCGGCGAGGGTTCGTCCCGTTCCTACTGGGCCGATCCAACGGCGCCCAGGGTCAAGGGGCTTCCGCTTGGTCTCTGGTTCCACGCCTTCGTTGGGGATGACCATGAAACCATCAATCTGGCCTGATTGGATGGAACACCTCAGGGCCAAAAGCGTCGCATACGGCGGAGAGTCGCTCGCCGCGCACACCTGGGAGGTGCTGCGGAAACTGGCGGAACTGCGCAACTTGCGCCCGGCGCTGCCGGAGCTGGTGGGCGCGCCGCGCCTGTGGCACTGCCTGTTCTGGGCCTGCTTCCTGCACGACTTCGGCAAGGCGGCGCGCGGGTTTCAGGCCCGTCTGAACGGCGGTCCCCGATGGGATCACCGGCACGAAGTTCTGTCCCTGGCCTTCCTGGACTGGATCGCGCCAGGCCTGGCGGATGATGAGCAGCGGTGGGCGCTGGCCGCGATTGCCTCGCATCATCGGGACGCCGACGACATCGCGCAGCTCTACCCCGATCTGGACGACGATCCCCTGGCGCCGCTGCTGGCTGACGTTGACGCGGCCACCGTGACCGCGCTCTGGCGCTGGTTGGACGCGTGCGCCCTGGCCTGGCGCGATGCGCTAGGGTTCGACCCGGGCGAAGTAGGGGCACTTCCGCTCCCCGATCGGTCCGCCGCCGTTGCCATGGTTACGGTCGAGGGCGTCCGCCGCACGCGGGAGTGGCTGTACCGTTACAGCGACTGGATTGACGAACTGCCACAGGCGGGAGATGGCGCCCGGGTTCTCGGCGTGCTGCTGCGCGGCATCACCACCAGCGCCGATCACATGGCATCGGCCCGCCTGGCGCGCCTCCCGCCACCGGTTCAGGAGTCGTGGGAGGACCTGGCCAGGCGCATCCTCGCGCCGCTGCGGGCGCAGGACCCATCAATCGAACCATACGCCCACCAGCGGGCCAGCGCGGCCGCGTCGGGGAGTTCCGCCTTGCTCATCGCGCCCACCGGAAGCGGCAAGACCGAAGCGGCGCTGTACTGGGCGCTCGGCGATGGTCGAACGCCGCTTCCGCGCCTGTTCTACGCCTTGCCGTACCAGGCGAGCATGAACGCGATGTTCGATCGGCTCCGTGATGGGGATCGCGGGTTCGGCCCGCAGGCGGTGGGTTTACAGCACGGGCGGGCCTTGCAGGCCCTGCATGCCCGCCTGTTGCGCGGGGAGGAGGGCGTAGCCTCGGCTGCGGCGGCGGCGCGCTGGGAGCGCAACCTCAATACCTTGCACGCCCGTCCAATCAAGGTATTCAGCCCGTACCAGATGCTGAAGGCCCTCTTTCAACTGCGCGGGTTTGAGGCAATGCTCACGGACTATGCCGGCGGCGCGTTCGTCCTCGATGAGATTCATGCCTACGACCCCGAACGCCTGGCGCTTATCCTGACGCTGGTGACCCATCTGCGCACTTGCTATGGAGCGCGTTTCTTCATCATGTCGGCAACCTTTCCGCGTATCATTCGTGAACGACTGGTCGAAGCCCTGGGGACCGACCGCGTCATTACCGCCGGTCCGGCGCTCTTTGCGCGCTTCCGGCGTCACCGGCTGCGCATGCTCACGGGTGAATTGACGCTCGATGGGGTTGAGCGCATCGTAGAAGACGTTCGCAGCGGCAAACAGGTGCTGGTATGCGCCAATACCGTCCGGCGCGCCCAGGACATGCGGGCGGCATTGCAACACGCCGGCCTGCCAGCCGATCAAGTGCTATTGTTACACAGCCGATATACCTTTGGCGACCGCCATCAGCGCGAGTTGAGCATTCGCGCTCGTTGTGGGGCCGACGTTCCGTTCGAGCGGCGCGCGCCGCTGGCCCTGGTCGCCACCCAGGTCGTCGAGGTGAGTCTAGACATCGATCTGGACACCATCTACAGCGATCCGGCGCCGCTCGAAGCCCTGCTCCAACGTTTCGGGCGAGTGAATCGCAGGGGACGCAAGGGCATTTGCCCGGTCCACGTCTTTCGAGAACCCTCCGATGGTCAGGGAGTGTATGGTCGCGCGAATGACCGCGAGCAGTCTGGGCGCATCGTGCAAGTGACGCTGGCCAAACTGGAGCAACATGATCATGCGGTGATCGACGAGGCGGAGACGGGCGAGTGGCTTGACGCGATCTATGCCGATCCCGTCCTTCGAGCGCAATGGAACGCAGCCTACCAGCGCGTTGCCGATCAGGCGGCGCTGATCCTGCGGGATCTCCGACCCTTCGCCAGCAATCCCCAACGCGAGGACGAATTCGAACAACTGTTTGATGGGGTTGAAGTGGTTCCCAGCTGTTTCGAGCGACACTACCTCGATCATATCGCGGAAGATGAGTTTATCGAAGCGAGCAACTATCTGGTCAGCATCAGCAAGCAGAGGTTTGCCATAGCGCGCCGGCAGGGGAAGGTGCGGCCGGCCGTCCATGATGGATCGCGCAGAGTATGGGTCGTGGACCTCGATTACGATGCGGAATCGGGGCTCCACTTCGACGCGCCGGCATCCGATCCAGATTGGAGCTAACCTGCGGGGCGGGACACACCCGTGTTGCGGCCCGCGCCGGTTCATCAGAATCGCCCGGCGCCCCCTACGGAGCGGCCAGGCTATGCTGTCGTGGAGCCTCACCCGATGAACCTGATCACCCACCATCTCGTATTTACCGCCACCGCGACGACCCCGGTGGCCCTGAGCGAGCAGAGCGGCTCCGCCGTGCGCGGAGCCATCGCCGGGGCGCTGTGGGAACGCTTCTGCGTCAACAAAGCCGCGCCTAGCTGCGCCGATTGTCCCCTGCTCACGATCTGCCCCGTGGGCGCGCTCCTGGCGCCCATGCGCGACGATGAGCAGAAGGGGAGCGACCAGCGCCCGCGGCCCTACATCACCCGACCGCCCCGCGATGGCTCGCGGACCTATGCTTCCGGCGAAACGCTGGAGTTCGGGATCGCCCTCTTCGGCTCCGCGGCGGCGTTCTATCCCTATGTGGTCATGGCCGCCCACGAACTCGAACGCGGCGGGCTGGGCATGCGCTTGCCAGATCTGGGCGGGCGACGCGGATCGCTTCGCCTCAGCGCCATCAGCGCCGTCAACCCTCTGACCGGCGCCCGGCAGCTCCTCTACAGCGCCGACAGCGGGGTGATCCGGGAACCGGCCTTACCGGTAGGGCCGGCGGAGGTTCGCGAGCATGCCGCTACCCTGGCCGCCGACCGGTTAACGCTGCGCTTCGAAACGCCCCTGCGCCTGATCGAGCAGGATCGCCTGGTGAAACGTATCGCCCTGCGCCCGTTGATCCAGCGCCTGATGCGCCGCCTCGACGACCTCTGCATCGCCTACGGCGATGGGCCGCTCAACCTCGACTTCCGCGCCCTCCTCGCCATCGCCGAGGAGGCGCAGGTCGTTGACGATCGCACGCGCTGGGTGGATGTGGTGAGCGTCAGCCATCGCCATGGGCGGCGCACCCCCATCGGCGGCCTGATCGGCAGCGCCACCTTCGCGGGTGACCTGGGTCCGCTGCGGGAATTGCTCGTCTGGGGCAGCCTGGTCCATGTCGGGCGCAACTGCGTCAAGGGTGACGGCTGGTACCGCATCCTTAGCCATTGAAGTATTTTCCGTGGAAGCGCAGGGGCGCTTCCGCATGTCTGGTCCCGGCACCTTAACAACCGATCACCATGACAAACACAGGCGCGCACATTGACGCGGATTCCCGCGGATCGGAGGCAACTCCGGCGCGGTCCGCGGGAATCCGACCCTGCCGGCGAAACCGGCGTCCCATCGTTCTGCGCGCTCCCGCGGTTCCATGCCATCCCCGGGGGCATGCACCCACGTTACGCACTCTACTGAGAAAGGCTCCTGACCATGCATCTCTTTGTCCAGCACAAAGGCGCCTTTGTCGCCAAACACCAGGGCCGTTTGCGGGTCATGAAAGACCGCGAACGCCTCCAGGAAGCGCCGCTCATGCACCTCCAGCAGGTGATCATCAGCGGGGGCGGCGTTAGCATCAGCAGCGACGCTATCAGCGCATGCGCCGAGGAGGGCATCCCGATCCATTTCCTCAGCGACATCGGCGCGCCGCAGGCCAGCCTCTACAGCGCCGGTTTGACCGGCACCGTGCTGACCCGGCGGGCGCAGTTGCGGGCCTACGACGGCCCGCCGGGCGTCCACCTGGCCCGCGCCTTCACCCAGGGCAAGCTCCAGAACCAGGCCAACTTGCTGCGGTACATCGCCAAGTATCGCAAAGAGACGAATCCTGAACTGTACGCGCTGCTCACCGATGTTGCCACCGAAGTTGCCGACAGCCTCCACGCGGTGCGCTATGCCGCAGGAGAGACGGTTGACGATCTACGCGATACGCTGCTCGGCATCGAAGGGCGCTACGCCGCTCGCTACTGGGGAGCGCTGGCGCTCCTGGTCCCTGACGCCCTCGGCTGGCCGGGGCGCGAAACCCGCGGCGCGAGGGACCCCTTCAACCAGGCCCTCAACTACGGCTACGGCATTCTCTATAAGCAGATCGAATACGCGATTGTTCTGGCAGGATTGGACCCGTATGCCGGGCTCTTGCATGCCGACCGTCCGGGCAAGCCCAGCCTGGTGCTGGATCTCATCGAAGAGTTTCGTCAAGCCGTCGTGGATCGCACCCTGCTCGGGCAGGTCAACCGCGGCTGGACCATCGGACAGGATGAGTCGGGGTTGCTCGATGAAGCGACCCGGCAACGGATCGTCGAAAAAGTTCTGGAGCGGCTCGAATCGACCGAAGCCTATGAAGGCAAGCGCCAGCCGTTGCGGCACATTCTCCAGTGTCAGGCGCGCCACATCGCCACCTTCGTGCGCGGCGAGCGGCCGGCATATACGCCATTCGTGATGGGGTGGTAAGCGATGCAATGTCTGGTTATCTACGACATTCCTCACGACGGAACGCGGCAGAAAGTCGCCGATGCCTGTCTGGACTACGGCCTCCAGCGCTTGCAGTACAGCGCCTTTGTCGGCAACCTGAGCCGCGCCCACCAGCGGGCTCTGTTCCAGGAAATCGCGCGCCGGGTGAAGCGGCGCGCCGCCAATGTGCAACTGTTCCCGCTGGACGAACAAAGTTGGGAGGGACGGCGCGTCCTGGAGCAGGAGGACCCCGATGGACCCGCTGACGATTGAAGTGACCGACCTGCGGCAATGGCGCATGTGCGCGCGTGTCGTCTGGTATCGCCACTGTTTGCCGGCGGTGCGCCCGATCACCGATCTGATGCGTCACGGCAAGGAGCATCATCTGCAGGAAGAAGGGCGCGAAGAGCGCCGCTCACTACGAACCTACGGTCTCAGCGTTGGCGAACGCCACTTCAATCTATCGTTCTTCTCGGAGCGCCTGGGTCTGCGAGGTCGCACCGACCTGGCCATTGCCGTGCCGGATCGAACCAGTCCCGATGCGGAAGCGGTGGTCGTGGAGTACAAGGATACGGAACAACGGATCGGCCCGCACATCAAGCTTCAGGTAGCAGCCTATGCGTTGCTGCTGGAGGAGGAGTGGGGGTTGCCCGTGCGTGTCGGATGGATCTACCAGATCCCCCTACGACGAGCGGAGCGGATCGCTATCACACCAACACTGCGGCGGCAGGTAGGCGACACGGTCGCTGCGATCCAGGCAGCGATCACCAGTGAGGCTATGCCGGCGCCGCCGGCCAATCGAGGATTGTGCGTCAACTGCGAATTCCGGCGGTTCTGTAACGATGTGGTCTGACACGATGTGACGAACGCCCGTAGCGCATCGAAGGGTCGAAGGAGAGGTCGAGCATCTCCTTCGACCCACCTTTGTCACGGCGCGCTCAACACACGCCGGAGCCTCAGACGCGGCAGCAGGCTTTCTGACGCCACGGCTCGCAACTCAACGCGCGATGCGGGCAATCGGCGTGTTCTCTACCAGGAACTGTCGGAATATCGCAAGGCGATTCGGTCGTTCTGAAGCGGTATTGAAGCATTCGCAACTTTACGCCATTGTGGCGCGGACATCGAGTTGCGGCAACAGGTTTGCAATGCGAGGGCCAAAGGCGTATAATGACCGCGCACAACGTCCCAGGAGAGGCGTGAGGCAAGCTTTGAGGCTCAACCCGGCCCCCTCCTTGCAGCCGAGAGGCGCGATTTCAACCACATCGGCTCACGGTAGAGCACTGAAACAGACTGCCGCCAGCAACAGCGTTGTTGCTGGCGGCAATTTCAACCACATCGGCTCACGGTAGAGCACTGAAACGGGTCATCATCTGGATGGATGAGGATGGGGTACCGCATTTCAACCACATCGGCTCACGGTAGAGCACTGAAACGTTCCCCCCGCGTTTTTCGCGGCGGTGATGGGAATATTTCAACCACATCGGCTCACGGTAGAGCACTGAAACAGCCGGACAGGAGCCACGATGTACCTGGCGCGCTCATTTCAACCACATCGGCTCACGGTAGAGCACTGAAACAGAGCACGGACGGCACGATGTAGCCGTCCGTGTTGATTTCAACCACATCGGCTCACGGTAGAGCACTGAAACGCGACATCCGCATCGGCGAGAGCTGGCGGTACGTCTGGATTTCAACCACATCGGCTCACGGTAGAGCACTGAAACGGTACATCCCGGTCGACGATGGGGGCTACATGGAGATTTCAACCACATCGGCTCACGGTAGAGCACTGAAACGCCGCGTGCGCAACATCTACGCCAACAGCTCGCTGTATTTCAACCACATCGGCTCACGGTAGAGCACTGAAACGCCGCCTCCCGGCGGCGAGGAGCCGGGGGGTGGTGGATTTCAACCACATCGGCTCACGGTAGAGCACTGAAACGCCGCGTGCGCAACATCTACGCCAACAGCTCGCTGATTTCAACCACATCGGCTCACGGTAGAGCACTGAAACTGCTCTCGGATATCGTGGTGGAGACTGCCCGCGCCTATTTCAACCACATCGGCTCACGGTAGAGCACTGAAACACTGCTCGGCTTATCCTCACTATCCGCGATGGCCTCCATTTCAACCACATCGGCTCACGGTAGAGCACTGAAACGCGAGGACCAGGGCGAAGGTCAGGGCCACCCCATAATTTCAACCACATCGGCTCACGGTAGAGCACTGAAACAGTTCCACCGGGTCGGTGGCGAAGAGCGCCACGGCGATATTTCAACCACATCGGCTCACGGTAGAGCACTGAAACGGCGGATCAGGGCGATCACCCGCATGCGCAGGTACATTTCAACCACATCGGCTCACGGTAGAGCACTGAAACTTCCGCTCCGCTCCGCACGAGGTGGTCTCATGATCTATTTCAACCACATCGGCTCACGGTAGAGCACTGAAACATTTGTTCCTTACCAGCGAGGGCAGCCTGGTGATGGATTTCAACCACATCGGCTCACGGTAGAGCACTGAAACACTTCAACTACTTTAGGTACTTGACAAACCCTAAGTATTTCAACCACATCGGCTCACGGTAGAGCACTGAAACTCCCGGATCGTCAGAACGAGCCTGGCCGTAGGGTATTTCAACCACATCGGCTCACGGTAGAGCACTGAAACGTTCGCTGAGCACGATGAGGATGCCGTGCTGCTCTATTTCAACCACATCGGCTCACGGTAGAGCACTGAAACAGTGCGGCGCGCGCCGCGAGTACTACAGCGCTGTTGATTTCAACCACATCGGCTCACGGTAGAGCACTGAAACACTCGTAGTCGGAGAAGTCACGGAGAAAATGCCGGATTTCAACCACATCGGCTCACGGTAGAGCACTGAAACATTCATACGCACTACGGGCGCTATGCTCACGATCTGATTTCAACCACATCGGCTCACGGTAGAGCACTGAAACACTCGTAGTCGGAGAAGTCACGGAGAAAATGCCGGAATTTCAACCACATCGGCTCACGGTAGAGCACTGAAACTGTCCAGCAGCTGGTGCATCGAGGAGAGCAGCACGGATTTCAACCACATCGGCTCACGGTAGAGCACTGAAACACTACGAGTAGGGGGGTGCTCTATGAAACGTCGTGAATTTCAACCACATCGGCTCACGGTAGAGCACTGAAACACGCTCACGCGCCAGAGCGTCGGCCGCGCGGATCATCAATTTCAACCACATCGGCTCACGGTAGAGCACTGAAACGTGGACGAGCGGTAGACGAGCACATCAACGCCGGCAATTTCAACCACATCGGCTCACGGTAGAGCACTGAAACTTCTGCGTTGGGCAGATTTGCTAGCGCTGCGCTTGAATTTCAACCACATCGGCTCACGGTAGAGCACTGAAACTTGCACAACAATCACGTTATACACAAAATCGGTAGGATTTCAACCACATCGGCTCACGGTAGAGCACTGAAACGTCTGGGTGGTACTAATTAGGAATGGCGCTTGCTATCGCATTTCAACCACATCGGCTCACGGTAGAGCACTGAAACTGCCGCTAGGAGGCGGTAGGAGGGGTGGCGGTTATTTCAACCACATCGGCTCACGGTAGAGCACTGAAACGTACCACATTGCGGCGAACGAACAGCACGGCTTCAAGATTTCAACCACATCGGCTCACGGTAGAGCACTGAAACGGTAGTGGCGCGCGATAGCCGGCAAAACCGCCCGGTATTTCAACCACATCGGCTCACGGTAGAGCACTGAAACTCCCTGGGCACGGTGATGGAGTGCCCGCTGAGCGGCTTGATTTCAACCACATCGGCTCACGGTAGAGCACTGAAACAGCGCACAGGTTCTGCGTCAGCTTCTGGCGCGCTATATTTCAACCACATCGGCTCACGGTAGAGCACTGAAACATCGCGGGTGCCTGGGCGCGACGGTACTTCGACATATTTCAACCACATCGGCTCACGGTAGAGCACTGAAACTCGACTGGTAGACAATCGTCAAGATCGTGCTACCGATTTCAACCACATCGGCTCACGGTAGAGCACTGAAACATCGCGGGTGCCTGGGCGCGACGGTACTTCGACATGGATTTCAACCACATCGGCTCACGGTAGAGCACTGAAACGCGCCAGACTACGCCTACCTGCGGCTTGCTTCGTCAGATTTCAACCACATCGGCTCACGGTAGAGCACTGAAACATTCTGGCGCGCGGGCGAGAGATACCGCCACTCCCATTTCAACCACATCGGCTCACGGTAGAGCACTGAAACTGGTGGAGCGCTGGGAAAAACAGCCATCGCGCAATTATTTCAACCACATCGGCTCACGGTAGAGCACTGAAACGGCTTCACTGCTTATTTCGTGCCGGTTAACCCAGAGATTTCAACCACATCGGCTCACGGTAGAGCACTGAAACGGCAGCACGCGCGGGCAGAATGTGGGGCTACCACAATTTCAACCACATCGGCTCACGGTAGAGCACTGAAACAGCCAAGTGGGTAGCGGTTTTGACCGCGCTATGCTATTTCAACCACATCGGCTCACGGTAGAGCACTGAAACAGGTAGGCGGTGACTTCATGGGTTCGGCGGTAGCAGATTTCAACCACATCGGCTCACGGTAGAGCACTGAAACAGCCAGAAACGGCCTACGTCTACGACCAGCTTGAGCAGATTTCAACCACATCGGCTCACGGTAGAGCACTGAAACTCGATGCCGATCCGGAGGCGGTCCAGGCGTTCGTGCATTTCAACCACATCGGCTCACGGTAGAGCACTGAAACAAACGTCATAGTGGGGCAGCCGAGGCATGAACCAGATTTCAACCACATCGGCTCACGGTAGAGCACTGAAACAGAACTGATAGTGGGGCAGGCGAGGCATGAAGCAGAATTTCAACCACATCGGCTCACGGTAGAGCACTGAAACGCCGTACGGTGCTATACTGCCCTTGTCGTTACTATATTTCAACCACATCGGCTCACGGTAGAGCACTGAAACTAGTGGGAGGACTGATGCGCCGGGGCATAGAGCACATTTCAACCACATCGGCTCACGGTAGAGCACTGAAACGCTCCGGCACTTTGTTCGCGACTTCGGCGACTACGAGTATTTCAACCACATCGGCTCACGGTAGAGCACTGAAACACTGACGTTTCAGCGCATCCCAAACGTCATAGTGGATTTCAACCACATCGGCTCACGGTAGAGCACTGAAACGTCACTGCCAAGGGTGTTGACAAGTTGGACCAGCAAATTTCAACCACATCGGCTCACGGTAGAGCACTGAAACGCCGTCGGCGGCGGCCCCCCTGCCCACCCCGGTGCTATTTCAACCACATCGGCTCACGGTAGAGCACTGAAACACGCGGCGCGACTCCGACACCAACTACCCGCGACCATTTCAACCACATCGGCTCACGGTAGAGCACTGAAACCTCACCTGCAACCATCTCCCAGTCCATCGTTGCGATTTCAACCACATCGGCTCACGGTAGAGCACTGAAACTCTCCGTGTCCATCGGTGCGTCTGCAACCATCGCGGATTTCAACCACATCGGCTCACGGTAGAGCACTGAAACTACGGGGTGGGCGTCGGCTGCGCCGCCACCGCCGCGATTTCAACCACATCGGCTCACGGTAGAGCACTGAAACGTCTGGCACTTCGGCGACGCGCCGCCGCCGGCCAAGGGATTTCAACCACATCGGCTCACGGTAGAGCACTGAAACATTGTAGCGGATGGCGCCAACCTCTCCAGGGTTCCAATTTCAACCACATCGGCTCACGGTAGAGCACTGAAACTGATCCTATCCTCAGTAGTCATTGCGATCCTCCTTTCCATTTCAACCACATCGGCTCACGGTAGAGCACTGAAACCAGCGTCGCGGGTGCGGCGGCGCTGGGGGAGCTGAATTTCAACCACATCGGCTCACGGTAGAGCACTGAAACCCCGGCACCATCCTCGGCGGGGCGACCTGGAGCCGCATTTCAACCACATCGGCTCACGGTAGAGCACTGAAACGAGCAGCACCACCGGGCAGGAGCAGCACCACCGCGCATTTCAACCACATCGGCTCACGGTAGAGCACTGAAACATGCCGTGTGTCGCAGTGCGACGCATGGCGACCACATTTCAACCACATCGGCTCACGGTAGAGCACTGAAACGTCGGTGGGTGCGTACCCGCGCCGACGGCAGTCGCACATTTCAACCACATCGGCTCACGGTAGAGCACTGAAACCGCCGCATCCGGAGATGCGGCACGACTCTACCGGGATTTCAACCACATCGGCTCACGGTAGAGCACTGAAACGGAGTCGCCCGGGGGTGGTGCGGTACATCGTCAACCATTTCAACCACATCGGCTCACGGTAGAGCACTGAAACCGTTGCAACGCAGATAGCATATCGTCACCATCTATATTTCAACCACATCGGCTCACGGTAGAGCACTGAAACTGCTTGCCGACGAGGTGATTGCGGTCGCCCGCGCCTATTTCAACCACATCGGCTCACGGTAGAGCACTGAAACACGCAGTGGCGCGCACGCGGGCGCTGGCATACTGGATTTCAACCACATCGGCTCACGGTAGAGCACTGAAACCCGGCACGATGCAACAGTTGAGTCGCGAATTGTACATTTCAACCACATCGGCTCACGGTAGAGCACTGAAACTTGTTTCCGGCTGGCGGGAGGTTCTCTCCCTCCTCGCCATTTCAACCACATCGGCTCACGGTAGAGCACTGAAACGCACCCTCTGTTCCTGCACTCTGTGATGACAAGCGCATTTCAACCACATCGGCTCACGGTAGAGCACTGAAACTAGCCAGCGGCATGCGCGCGCCGTAGCCGGCGGCAATTTCAACCACATCGGCTCACGGTAGAGCACTGAAACTGCAAGGATTGACCTCGTCCATTCAAGACCTCAGCGATTTCAACCACATCGGCTCACGGTAGAGCACTGAAACTCGCGCGCAATGACGCGCGGCGAGCGTGGGCGCAAGCATTTCAACCACATCGGCTCACGGTAGAGCACTGAAACTCAATGTCGTTCGGCGCTGGAACAGCCATCTCCTCGATTTCAACCACATCGGCTCACGGTAGAGCACTGAAACAGGTAGGTTTTGATGTCGTTGCTGCTCACGTAGGCATTTCAACCACATCGGCTCACGGTAGAGCACTGAAACGTGATCTGATAGAGCGCTCCGCGGGTCGGGTGCGGGATTTCAACCACATCGGCTCACGGTAGAGCACTGAAACGTTCGATGGCGTACTGGATGAGTGCCGCGCGTACAATTTCAACCACATCGGCTCACGGTAGAGCACTGAAACAGACGATGGCTGGCCGTGGGCTGGCCGTGGGCTGGATTTCAACCACATCGGCTCACGGTAGAGCACTGAAACTCGCGTTGGGGCGGCGAATCTATCACGCACAGCAAGATTTCAACCACATCGGCTCACGGTAGAGCACTGAAACGCGGATCGTTGAACATCGCGGCCCACAATCCTTCCCATTTCAACCACATCGGCTCACGGTAGAGCACTGAAACTTCTATCCTGCGACAAGGCTGCTCCACAGAACTGCGATTTCAACCACATCGGCTCACGGTAGAGCACTGAAACATGCAGTGCTATCATTGAGCCGGTGTCGGCAGTGTTATTTCAACCACATCGGCTCACGGTAGAGCACTGAAACTAAGGTGCGGGCCAGCCGGTCGATCAATGCTCGTTATTTCAACCACATCGGCTCACGGTAGAGCACTGAAACGTCGTGATCGGGGCGTTTGTGTTTAAGGTCATTCGCATTTCAACCACATCGGCTCACGGTAGAGCACTGAAACCTTGAAAGAATCGGATCGGGCGACGTGGTATGGAAAATTTCAACCACATCGGCTCACGGTAGAGCACTGAAACACTGCGGGGGAGGCAGTAGCGGGGGAAGGTCGGTCATTTCAACCACATCGGCTCACGGTAGAGCACTGAAACTGACAACGTTTCTCCGCACAAACAACGCGCATTCGAGATTTCAACCACATCGGCTCACGGTAGAGCACTGAAACATATGTAATCGTCACCGGGAGATGGAGCAACCTGAACATTTCAACCACATCGGCTCACGGTAGAGCACTGAAACGCGGTGGCGCACGTTGCGGGCGATTGGGCTGTCCGGATTTCAACCACATCGGCTCACGGTAGAGCACTGAAACGTTCTCCAGGATTGCCAAATAGTGCTTCCACACCCATTTCAACCACATCGGCTCACGGTAGAGCACTGAAACACCAGAATTGGTCCGATCGACGTTCCTTGATTGCCATTTCAACCACATCGGCTCACGGTAGAGCACTGAAACGTGTTGACGACTGAGCAGTACGAGGAACTCATTTAATTTCAACCACATCGGCTCACGGTAGAGCACTGAAACTCGCGCATGCTATCGCTCGATTGCGGACGGCGTGAATTTCAACCACATCGGCTCACGGTAGAGCACTGAAACGGATACTCGCACTCGCAGAAGATATCCGGTTCACCATTTCAACCACATCGGCTCACGGTAGAGCACTGAAACACTCGGTTTTGCTGGCGATCCACGGATCGCCAGCGATTTCAACCACATCGGCTCACGGTAGAGCACTGAAACCTGCTCGCTGGCCGAGTTGGAGGCGATGTTCGGCGATTTCAACCACATCGGCTCACGGTAGAGCACTGAAACCCTGCCTCTAGGGCCTCCTGCGCCACCTCTATGAAGATTTCAACCACATCGGCTCACGGTAGAGCACTGAAACGTTCTTCTCCGACGCCCCCGGCAGCGCGCTGGGGGCATTTCAACCACATCGGCTCACGGTAGAGCACTGAAACGGGGTCTATCGTCGCGCAGAACGCCGCTGAGCGCGTTATTTCAACCACATCGGCTCACGGTAGAGCACTGAAACAGGTGACCGTCGTTCGTTTCGCTGCCGATGGCGGCATTTCAACCACATCGGCTCACGGTAGAGCACTGAAACTGCTTAATAGTGGGGCAGGGTTGCCCTTGGCTGTTATTTCAACCACATCGGCTCACGGTAGAGCACTGAAACAGGATGGCCCGCGCCATCGGCAACGCTTCGAAGCATGCATTTCAACCACATCGGCTCACGGTAGAGCACTGAAACGGTGGTGCTGCTCAGGCTCGACGGCCGCGCGGTGGTGCTATTTCAACCACATCGGCTCACGGTAGAGCACTGAAACTTGTACTGACAGTGTCTTGACAACGTCAAGACACGATTTCAACCACATCGGCTCACGGTAGAGCACTGAAACTCCATTCGCGATCATATCGAACACATCGAACAGACAATTTCAACCACATCGGCTCACGGTAGAGCACTGAAACTCTCCTCCAGTCGCTGGAGGGAGAGGAGATGAGCGATTTCAACCACATCGGCTCACGGTAGAGCACTGAAACCCGCGCTGTCGACCGCCGAGCTCCGGCGGCGCACCGATTTCAACCACATCGGCTCACGGTAGAGCACTGAAACAGCAGCCGCAGCGCGGCGTCGCGCATCGACGGCAGATTTCAACCACATCGGCTCACGGTAGAGCACTGAAACTGACCCGGTGGCCGGCCATGCATCCGGCCGCGCGAATTTCAACCACATCGGCTCACGGTAGAGCACTGAAACCCGCAAAACGGCGACTGATGTCGTGTCCAGACGGTCTCATTTCAACCACATCGGCTCACGGTAGAGCACTGAAACCGGTGGCCGCCCCCGCGGCGGCGGTCAGGAGCGGCGGCATTTCAACCACATCGGCTCACGGTAGAGCACTGAAACGGAGCAAAACCGCGGTCCGCGGGCTGCTCGACCCGCATTTCAACCACATCGGCTCACGGTAGAGCACTGAAACGCAGCAGGCGCTCCAGCAGCTCCAGCGCCGCCATGATTTCAACCACATCGGCTCACGGTAGAGCACTGAAACATTCGTAGGCTTCGAGCGCGAATGCGCCAAGGTAGATTTCAACCACATCGGCTCACGGTAGAGCACTGAAACTTCGACAGGGTCAGCCGGCTGGATCTGTTTCAGATTTCAACCACATCGGCTCACGGTAGAGCACTGAAACAGGATGAGCTTTGCCTGGATGACCTCGTCCTCATTGCATTTCAACCACATCGGCTCACGGTAGAGCACTGAAACGGGGGGTGACGACCGACGAGATGATAAAGATGATCATTTCAACCACATCGGCTCACGGTAGAGCACTGAAACTTCGACTAATAACCGTCCTACTCCCTGACGTTGCGATTTCAACCACATCGGCTCACGGTAGAGCACTGAAACAGCAATCGCTGGCCGAAGAGATATCAAAGGTCACGGTATTTCAACCACATCGGCTCACGGTAGAGCACTGAAACGTCGTAAACCAGTCGGAATACTACATGCCGGCCGTTATTTCAACCACATCGGCTCACGGTAGAGCACTGAAACATCGGTCATCCCTGCGCTTCATACAGCCCCCCTACTCGATTTCAACCACATCGGCTCACGGTAGAGCACTGAAACACCTTGAGCGGCGCGGCGTGCTGCCCGCGCCTGGCATTTCAACCACATCGGCTCACGGTAGAGCACTGAAACGTGTCGGGGCGAAGAGTCGTAGCCGGCGGGGAAACCATTTCAACCACATCGGCTCACGGTAGAGCACTGAAACATCGGTAGATGCGCGTGACATCGCTGCGCTCCGGGAATTTCAACCACATCGGCTCACGGTAGAGCACTGAAACGCGGTTGCGCGCAACGCGCAACCGCGGGCGATACAATTTCAACCACATCGGCTCACGGTAGAGCACTGAAACTTGCTAAACAGATGATCGGCCCATTGCTGAGCGGACTCGATTTCAACCACATCGGCTCACGGTAGAGCACTGAAACGGTCGGTGGTTCCATCGGCGAATACGCGCCGCCGCATTTCAACCACATCGGCTCACGGTAGAGCACTGAAACGGATTGCCGCTTGCTGTGCGTGATAGATTCGCCGCCCCAATTTCAACCACATCGGCTCACGGTAGAGCACTGAAACCATAACCGGCGAGATTGTCGCCGAAGTCGATTCGGAATTTCAACCACATCGGCTCACGGTAGAGCACTGAAACTAAGCGGTTATCAGCCCGCTTGCGCCGAAAATCCGCGATTTCAACCACATCGGCTCACGGTAGAGCACTGAAACGGCTTCGCCGCAAGGCGCTAGGTCATTCTCCTGAAATTTCAACCACATCGGCTCACGGTAGAGCACTGAAACGCGATGGGCAGCGGTCGCTAGCGATCGATCACGTCGATTTCAACCACATCGGCTCACGGTAGAGCACTGAAACGATAGGTTGTCTCTGCGGCTGAGAGCGATCCCACCGATTTCAACCACATCGGCTCACGGTAGAGCACTGAAACTTGAAAGCGGCGCTCGGGGTGGACAGGGCATTCTCCGATTTCAACCACATCGGCTCACGGTAGAGCACTGAAACGTCATCCGGCGATCTGGACTGGAACCGCTTCCTCGATTTCAACCACATCGGCTCACGGTAGAGCACTGAAACCGCCAGGTCCCGCCATTCTTCAGGTGTGGAGTAGTAATTTCAACCACATCGGCTCACGGTAGAGCACTGAAACGATCGGGTTGTTAGCAAAACATCGGTCAGGTGCTAGAATTTCAACCACATCGGCTCACGGTAGAGCACTGAAACGTTCGGGGATTACGGCATGCGCATCGATGCCGAGAATTTCAACCACATCGGCTCACGGTAGAGCACTGAAACCGTGAAAGGAGAGGAACAATGAACCAGGTGTACCTATTTCAACCACATCGGCTCACGGTAGAGCACTGAAACGCTGCGCTGCCATCGCCGGCGAGGTGAGCGCTGCCATTTCAACCACATCGGCTCACGGTAGAGCACTGAAACCGTTTGGGGAGCGGCTCAATCAGCGCGGCATCGGCATTTCAACCACATCGGCTCACGGTAGAGCACTGAAACTGGACTGGCACGGCGCGGTCGGAGCGATGCTCGGCATTTCAACCACATCGGCTCACGGTAGAGCACTGAAACGCCCCCGCCGCCCGCGCGCGCCCCACTCGCGGAGCATTTCAACCACATCGGCTCACGGTAGAGCACTGAAACCTTTTGCATCGGGTTCCTGGTGAGGAGATAGCGATATTTCAACCACATCGGCTCACGGTAGAGCACTGAAACGGTCTGGGACGGGCAGCGCCTGGTCGCCCGCCGCGTATTTCAACCACATCGGCTCACGGTAGAGCACTGAAACGCTCATCGTGACCGGGGTCGGGGTGGTCCTGACCGCATTTCAACCACATCGGCTCACGGTAGAGCACTGAAACCTCCACGTAGCACGGCGCCGAGGGTACCATCCCGCATTTCAACCACATCGGCTCACGGTAGAGCACTGAAACGCGCTGTGACGCAGGCTGGGACTGCGACAATCTTGAATTTCAACCACATCGGCTCACGGTAGAGCACTGAAACCGCCGTGGCCCTGGCGCAGCATCTTATCGAGCGGCATTTCAACCACATCGGCTCACGGTAGAGCACTGAAACGGAAAGGAGGCGCGCGATGACTACTGATACTGATCATTTCAACCACATCGGCTCACGGTAGAGCACTGAAACTTTTCTTTCGAGCTTGAGTCCAACCTCGGTCAGCCCATTTCAACCACATCGGCTCACGGTAGAGCACTGAAACTGGTTGGTCGGTCCACGTTCTTCTCGACGAGACACAATTTCAACCACATCGGCTCACGGTAGAGCACTGAAACGTTCGGTAACGGTGTGGGCAAGCCCCTCGGCATCCTATTTCAACCACATCGGCTCACGGTAGAGCACTGAAACGGCGATGGGTCGGGAGGCAATCGCAGCGGTGTACGATTTCAACCACATCGGCTCACGGTAGAGCACTGAAACTCGATCCGAGCACGCTCGAAATCGACGGCAGCCAGAATTTCAACCACATCGGCTCACGGTAGAGCACTGAAACAATCTCTGGGATGAGGAAGGAGCGCGACAATGACTGAATTTCAACCACATCGGCTCACGGTAGAGCACTGAAACAACAAATTGACATAATGTTTCGGCGCGCGCGGGTGTATTTCAACCACATCGGCTCACGGTAGAGCACTGAAACGTTTGCCCCGTATCGTGGCTCTTTCCCTCCGCGGCATTTCAACCACATCGGCTCACGGTAGAGCACTGAAACAGGGCAGCCGACCAGTCGCGCCACCAGCGGGAGGCAATTTCAACCACATCGGCTCACGGTAGAGCACTGAAACGGCAAAGCTCGTGCTGGCCCGCAATAACGCGCGGCGCATTTCAACCACATCGGCTCACGGTAGAGCACTGAAACGTCCCAAGTTGTAACTCGCCTCGTCGCGCGCCAAGAATTTCAACCACATCGGCTCACGGTAGAGCACTGAAACGATGCAAAAGAGGATGAGCGCCCCTCCGACCGCCATAATTTCAACCACATCGGCTCACGGTAGAGCACTGAAACAGGGGAACTGAGGGATCTCGCTTTGTTCGCAAAACATTTCAACCACATCGGCTCACGGTAGAGCACTGAAACACAGCGGCAAGGGGCGCACGGGCAACTGGTGGGTGATTTCAACCACATCGGCTCACGGTAGAGCACTGAAACCGTGAAAGGAGAGGAACAATGAACCAGGTGTACCTCAATTTCAACCACATCGGCTCACGGTAGAGCACTGAAACGATGGGGTTACTGAGGCCTACCCCGTCGGGTCTCAATTTCAACCACATCGGCTCACGGTAGAGCACTGAAACGTTCAGAATAGTAATAGGCATAGTTGCTCGTAAGAATTTCAACCACATCGGCTCACGGTAGAGCACTGAAACTTGTGGAGGCGGCAGAGGAGGCCTTGCTAGCGGGCGATTTCAACCACATCGGCTCACGGTAGAGCACTGAAACCCGCCACGGCGTAGCCGAGGCCGCGCAGCACCAGGCATTTCAACCACATCGGCTCACGGTAGAGCACTGAAACAGGGCGGCGCCTACTGCCGCGCGTCGTGGACGGACATTTCAACCACATCGGCTCACGGTAGAGCACTGAAACGTACTTATGCGCAACTGGTCTCAGTACCCGCGGATATTTCAACCACATCGGCTCACGGTAGAGCACTGAAACACCTGTGCTTCACGCTCACGGGGTGGGAGTACGGGCATTTCAACCACATCGGCTCACGGTAGAGCACTGAAACGCGGTGAGCACCACGCCCACGCCCGTGACGATCAGATTTCAACCACATCGGCTCACGGTAGAGCACTGAAACACCTTCCTCATCCTCACCAGCGAGGACGGTCAGCAATATTTCAACCACATCGGCTCACGGTAGAGCACTGAAACGCCCCGATGCGGGAGCCGCCGTTGCCCGGGCCTTGATTTCAACCACATCGGCTCACGGTAGAGCACTGAAACTCGAGCAACAACGCCACGTCGAGCGGCGGTCGCAACATTTCAACCACATCGGCTCACGGTAGAGCACTGAAACACTGCTAAAAATGCCGAAAAACCTTGCGGCGCGGTATTTCAACCACATCGGCTCACGGTAGAGCACTGAAACTCGGTATGCTCCTGGGCTGGCGCACGGTCGCGAGCATTTCAACCACATCGGCTCACGGTAGAGCACTGAAACATCGGGAAGCGGGATGCGCCTGGCGGTGCGAAATCGATTTCAACCACATCGGCTCACGGTAGAGCACTGAAACGCCGTTCACGCGATGGTATTCGGCGTAGGTGGGGGGAATTTCAACCACATCGGCTCACGGTAGAGCACTGAAACACGCCATCAGTAGCTTGCCATCGCCGCTGAGCCACAATTTCAACCACATCGGCTCACGGTAGAGCACTGAAACGGCGCGGCAGCACGGCCCGCACGGGCCGCGCCTCGTATTTCAACCACATCGGCTCACGGTAGAGCACTGAAACCGGCGTGCACATACGCGGCGCGATACGCCTCCAGCATTTCAACCACATCGGCTCACGGTAGAGCACTGAAACGATCCCGGCGGGCGAGGGCCGCATCGTCACGGTGCATTTCAACCACATCGGCTCACGGTAGAGCACTGAAACTCGGCATGCTCCTGGGCTGGCGCACGGTCGCGAGCAATTTCAACCACATCGGCTCACGGTAGAGCACTGAAACTTGCGGGGGAGAAAATACAAATACGCTTCGCCGGTATTTCAACCACATCGGCTCACGGTAGAGCACTGAAACTCGGTCCAGATCTCACGCATCTCTGCGTCGGCATCGATTTCAACCACATCGGCTCACGGTAGAGCACTGAAACAGATGTCACTGATGACCGATTTCGGACGGTCACCCATTTCAACCACATCGGCTCACGGTAGAGCACTGAAACACGCGCGCGCACGCACTCCGCGCGCACGCGCGCACAATTTCAACCACATCGGCTCACGGTAGAGCACTGAAACGCTGCGGAGCGCGCGTGGCTCCGCCCGCGGCTCGCCATTTCAACCACATCGGCTCACGGTAGAGCACTGAAACACGCGCATCGTGCGGGTGGGGGGGCTCATCTATGTATTTCAACCACATCGGCTCACGGTAGAGCACTGAAACAGACCACGGCCACGATCTGCACGTCAGCGATCTGCGAGATTTCAACCACATCGGCTCACGGTAGAGCACTGAAACGGCTGCTCGTCTTTCGTATCAGCTTGCCGCCAATATATTTCAACCACATCGGCTCACGGTAGAGCACTGAAACGCGCGCTCCTCCGCCACGTGACACATGAGCAAGACATTTCAACCACATCGGCTCACGGTAGAGCACTGAAACCAAGCGAGGTCGGGGATCTCTGTCTCTGTCTCGTCTTGATTTCAACCACATCGGCTCACGGTAGAGCACTGAAACGGCATGGTCGGCTATCGGACACACGAGGAATAGTCTGATTTCAACCACATCGGCTCACGGTAGAGCACTGAAACGAAATGAAGGACGCGCATCTGTGGCTCAGCGGCGAATTTCAACCACATCGGCTCACGGTAGAGCACTGAAACCGAATGGGCGAAGATGCGAATCGGGAAGTCTGGTGAATTTCAACCACATCGGCTCACGGTAGAGCACTGAAACGGAGCTGGCCGGCGTCGGGGATCTCCAGGCCGCGGCGCATTTCAACCACATCGGCTCACGGTAGAGCACTGAAACTCTGGGTGCGGCTCGCGCCACGGGTGGACGGGGAGATTTCAACCACATCGGCTCACGGTAGAGCACTGAAACCTTGCGCGCATGCGCAAGGGGCTTAGGGAGGATCTAATTTCAACCACATCGGCTCACGGTAGAGCACTGAAACGGCGGACAGATACATTGATACGGTAGCTGTCATGATATTTCAACCACATCGGCTCACGGTAGAGCACTGAAACGGATCAGCGGTTGATCGAACTGGCAGACTGGGAGAAGATTTCAACCACATCGGCTCACGGTAGAGCACTGAAACTTCCATGTCGTTCAGGTCGGCCCGTTGTTCGTTGGCAATTTCAACCACATCGGCTCACGGTAGAGCACTGAAACGTTCGGCGTCGACGGCGCGCTCGCGCTGCTGCGCGCAATTTCAACCACATCGGCTCACGGTAGAGCACTGAAACATTGCGGCATCGGCGATGGTGGCGACTCATCCGTCGATTTCAACCACATCGGCTCACGGTAGAGCACTGAAACTTCCGCCGGCGTTTTTCGCGGCGGTGATGGGCATCAATTTCAACCACATCGGCTCACGGTAGAGCACTGAAACTACGATCGGGCGGTACTAATTAGGGAAAGGCTTGTATTTCAACCACATCGGCTCACGGTAGAGCACTGAAACGCTGGCGCAGGCCGAGGACGATGCGCCGCGCCACGATTTCAACCACATCGGCTCACGGTAGAGCACTGAAACGGTAGTCCAACAGGTCGTCGCTGGCGCCCTTGTCGCATTTCAACCACATCGGCTCACGGTAGAGCACTGAAACTTGTTTGGGAAGCAGCGCAGCGGGGTCCCATTCGGTATTTCAACCACATCGGCTCACGGTAGAGCACTGAAACGACTCATCTGATCCAGCAGCAAACCGTGCGTTTCTTATTTCAACCACATCGGCTCACGGTAGAGCACTGAAACATGCAGGTCGGTCACGGTAGCGCGCATCAAATGACGCATTTCAACCACATCGGCTCACGGTAGAGCACTGAAACGATCATCAACGATAACGGAAAACACCTGTATCAAGATTTCAACCACATCGGCTCACGGTAGAGCACTGAAACGTTTTTTGCGTTCGAGTTTGAGTGACACCTCGGTCAAAATTTCAACCACATCGGCTCACGGTAGAGCACTGAAACCGGTCAAACCGAGGGCTTCGAGCGCGCGGCGGTAGTATTTCAACCACATCGGCTCACGGTAGAGCACTGAAACAGCAATTCGAGCGCGCGGCGGTAGTCGCCGCGCGCCAAATTTCAACCACATCGGCTCACGGTAGAGCACTGAAACAGGTTATAACTCGCTTCATCCCGAGTCAATGTTGCATTTCAACCACATCGGCTCACGGTAGAGCACTGAAACATTTGTGGCTCACCAACGAGGGCAAGCTGCTGATGATTTCAACCACATCGGCTCACGGTAGAGCACTGAAACACGGGATGGGCAAAACGGCGGTCGCTGCCATGTGCATTTCAACCACATCGGCTCACGGTAGAGCACTGAAACTTGCCCGCGGTTGCGCGCGCGCAACCGCGGGCGATATTTCAACCACATCGGCTCACGGTAGAGCACTGAAACTTCGAACGAACATCCGTTCGAAGGGCGATGTGCGTTATTTCAACCACATCGGCTCACGGTAGAGCACTGAAACTCGTGCAACGCGCAACGGCGCAGGAATTGATGGCAAATTTCAACCACATCGGCTCACGGTAGAGCACTGAAACATCCTCATCACTCCACGGGGGGGGACTAGGGCACATAATTTCAACCACATCGGCTCACGGTAGAGCACTGAAACTACGCCGGCAATCGTTCCCGCAACATCGTCACCGGATATTTCAACCACATCGGCTCACGGTAGAGCACTGAAACTCGCTTCTGGCCAGCGGCTCTCGCTGGCGAGCGGGGATTTCAACCACATCGGCTCACGGTAGAGCACTGAAACAGGGAGATCTGGGCCGTAGGTGCTGATCACAATCCGATTTCAACCACATCGGCTCACGGTAGAGCACTGAAACGGCAGCGGCATGGTGCTCTGGGAGGTGCAGGTGATCATTTCAACCACATCGGCTCACGGTAGAGCACTGAAACGCCTGGGTCCAACTCGGATGCTGGAACGCCTTGCATTTCAACCACATCGGCTCACGGTAGAGCACTGAAACTGGCCAGCACGCGCAGCATCGTCGCGTGCTACGCCATTTCAACCACATCGGCTCACGGTAGAGCACTGAAACGCGCAGTGGGGACATCGCCATCGGCGCGCGGTCATGATTTCAACCACATCGGCTCACGGTAGAGCACTGAAACGGCGGCGAAGCGGAGCCGGGGGGTGGCAGAGGCGGCATTTCAACCACATCGGCTCACGGTAGAGCACTGAAACAGAGAAGATTGCAGCGCTCACATGGGCAGATCGGTGATTTCAACCACATCGGCTCACGGTAGAGCACTGAAACAAGTTGTAACTCGCCTCGTCGCGCGTTAGCAACGCATTTCAACCACATCGGCTCACGGTAGAGCACTGAAACGCAGCCTCTACGCGGCGAGCGTGGCCGGCTCCGCGATTTCAACCACATCGGCTCACGGTAGAGCACTGAAACGGGTCGTGGCCTGGCTGGAGCGCCAGCCGCTCCCCATTTCAACCACATCGGCTCACGGTAGAGCACTGAAACGTCCAGTCCACCGCGACGTTGGTCACGTCGTTTTGCATTTCAACCACATCGGCTCACGGTAGAGCACTGAAACCCGGTCACTGACCGGGGGCTTGCAGTGGGCGTCGTCATTTCAACCACATCGGCTCACGGTAGAGCACTGAAACCTACCTGGAGGACGGATACCGTGCGCTCGCCTCCACATTTCAACCACATCGGCTCACGGTAGAGCACTGAAACTCGCCGCCCTCGGCTACGATGAGACCGCCGCCGAATTTCAACCACATCGGCTCACGGTAGAGCACTGAAACATGCGGATGCGCTGCAGATCGATGCCGGTGTGCAGCGATTTCAACCACATCGGCTCACGGTAGAGCACTGAAACTTCGCCTCCGTTCGCCTCCGGTCCGGCCGCCGGGGATTTCAACCACATCGGCTCACGGTAGAGCACTGAAACTCACAAGGCGCGGCGCCGGCGGGGCGCCTCCAGCGATTTCAACCACATCGGCTCACGGTAGAGCACTGAAACGGTTCGCGGGGACGGGGTCGCTCAAGGTCCCCCGTATTTCAACCACATCGGCTCACGGTAGAGCACTGAAACAGCGCATCCGCGGCGCCGGGCAGCGCATCGCCGCGAATTTCAACCACATCGGCTCACGGTAGAGCACTGAAACCCTCATGCGCGACGCCCTCTGGGGCATCGCGTCAATTTCAACCACATCGGCTCACGGTAGAGCACTGAAACTATATAATTTTTCTCTTTATAGCGGAATACAAGAAAATTTCAACCACATCGGCTCACGGTAGAGCACTGAAACATGGCGTGGTGGCGGGCGTGGGCCGGGGGCGCGTGCATTTCAACCACATCGGCTCACGGTAGAGCACTGAAACCGCGACGCGGAGGGCTGGCGGTGGACGCTCAGCGGCGATTTCAACCACATCGGCTCACGGTAGAGCACTGAAACGCGCCTCGCCGAGGCCGCCGCGCGGCGAGCCGCGTGATTTCAACCACATCGGCTCACGGTAGAGCACTGAAACGCTGCGGAGCGCGCGTGGCTCCGCCCGCGCCTCGCCGATTTCAACCACATCGGCTCACGGTAGAGCACTGAAACTTGACAAGCGTAGCGTTTTGCGATATACTAATGCAACGATTTCAACCACATCGGCTCACGGTAGAGCACTGAAACAATGCGGGAACATGCAGGGTTGGCAGGCAACCCTGGATTTCAACCACATCGGCTCACGGTAGAGCACTGAAACCGTACGGCGCGACGTGGCCCCGCGCGACCAGGTCCTATTTCAACCACATCGGCTCACGGTAGAGCACTGAAACGCGCTCCTACCACCGATAATTGCTATCAACGAGTGCCATTTCAACCACATCGGCTCACGGTAGAGCACTGAAACAGGCCTGTGCCTGGGTGTCCCACTGTGGCACCCGCTCGATTTCAACCACATCGGCTCACGGTAGAGCACTGAAACAGGGTCAGGTTGAACTCCAGGAAGGCCCGCAGCTCCATTTCAACCACATCGGCTCACGGTAGAGCACTGAAACGGTTGATCTGGTGGCTCGGGTGTCTGGTGGTATCGGATTTCAACCACATCGGCTCACGGTAGAGCACTGAAACCCATTGTGGGTCCCCGCATCGCGCGCGCGGTGCTCATTTCAACCACATCGGCTCACGGTAGAGCACTGAAACGCGCCGAGCGGCTGCGTGGACAACACCCCGCCCGGATTTCAACCACATCGGCTCACGGTAGAGCACTGAAACAATCTTTTCGGCAAGCGCGTGTTCGTCACGTTGCTTATTTCAACCACATCGGCTCACGGTAGAGCACTGAAACTTGGGTGATGACATATCCGGCGCGCGCCGCGTGGGATTTCAACCACATCGGCTCACGGTAGAGCACTGAAACAACGGACTTGCCGTGGTGTTGTATCCCGACTCATGATTTCAACCACATCGGCTCACGGTAGAGCACTGAAACCAATCCCGGCGAGTTCATTCGCGAGTGGATCGTCCGATTTCAACCACATCGGCTCACGGTAGAGCACTGAAACCATGGTATATGAACCGGCGCACCGTGCTGCGGTTGCATTTCAACCACATCGGCTCACGGTAGAGCACTGAAACAAGGTACCACCCCGGGGTCTATCGTCGCGCAGAACATTTCAACCACATCGGCTCACGGTAGAGCACTGAAACGCCGGTATTCTCCGACATCGACCGCCGATTGATCAATTTCAACCACATCGGCTCACGGTAGAGCACTGAAACTCGGCGCATTCGACGGACGCGCCGGTTTCGGTGGTATTGGATTTCAACCACATCGGCTCACGGTAGAGCACTGAAACTACAACTCAGTACGATCCCGACCATCACGCCCCACATTTCAACCACATCGGCTCACGGTAGAGCACTGAAACGAGGGGTGCCCCGCCGGCCCCGAGGGGTGCCCCGCATTTCAACCACATCGGCTCACGGTAGAGCACTGAAACGCTCAAGGCCCGCAAAGACGCGATCATCGCCGGCGATTTCAACCACATCGGCTCACGGTAGAGCACTGAAACGCGCGGCGGGCCAGGGTTCTGGCCTTGCGCACGATATTTCAACCACATCGGCTCACGGTAGAGCACTGAAACGTTCTTCTGTGCGTTGCATGGGAGTGCTCCTTTCGGATTTCAACCACATCGGCTCACGGTAGAGCACTGAAACAGTACCGCCCGATCGTACGGGCAGAAACCACCCATAATTTCAACCACATCGGCTCACGGTAGAGCACTGAAACGGCAATCGCGCCGATGCCGCCGGCTCCCCCTCGTGCATTTCAACCACATCGGCTCACGGTAGAGCACTGAAACATTTCGGACGGTCACCGAGGAGCGCATACAGGGTCTTATTTCAACCACATCGGCTCACGGTAGAGCACTGAAACGCTGGTTTGCGGTCGGGGCGGGCTGATCTGCCTCGATCATTTCAACCACATCGGCTCACGGTAGAGCACTGAAACACCAGGAGGCGGCGCGGCGGTACCAGCGCGCCGTCCGCATTTCAACCACATCGGCTCACGGTAGAGCACTGAAACTATCTTGGTAATATTACGAGTTATGTTGCCACGGCGTCATTTCAACCACATCGGCTCACGGTAGAGCACTGAAACTCTTTCCGCTCTCTTGTCTCGTGTCTTCATGCTCCATTTCAACCACATCGGCTCACGGTAGAGCACTGAAACACGCTTTGGTCCGTGAGCGTCGGAGGGGCCTCGCTTATTTCAACCACATCGGCTCACGGTAGAGCACTGAAACTAGCGTCGCGCGCCGCGTCGCGCGATCCCCAATCCATTTCAACCACATCGGCTCACGGTAGAGCACTGAAACTTTTGCTCGTCATTTTGCTCGGCATTTTCATCGAGGATTTCAACCACATCGGCTCACGGTAGAGCACTGAAACTTGTTATCTCGCAGAGAGACACTGGCACTGCGGCTATTTCAACCACATCGGCTCACGGTAGAGCACTGAAACCGAGCCTGAGCAGCACCACAGTGCAGGAGCAGCACATTTCAACCACATCGGCTCACGGTAGAGCACTGAAACGCTGGAAGCGAACCGCTGCCGCTTGAGTGCGCTCTGTATTTCAACCACATCGGCTCACGGTAGAGCACTGAAACGTATGACCGGCAGCTTGATGGTTTAGACGGGCTAGAGCATTTCAACCACATCGGCTCACGGTAGAGCACTGAAACTACGCGGCCGAACGGGAGCTTTTGTTCTGTGCGGCCGATTTCAACCACATCGGCTCACGGTAGAGCACTGAAACGTTCCTCGGGGAGGATGGTCAGCTGCAGTTTTCCCGATTTCAACCACATCGGCTCACGGTAGAGCACTGAAACGCACATCTCGCGGGAGGGTGTGGTACTCGCTATCGATTTCAACCACATCGGCTCACGGTAGAGCACTGAAACGACCAGCGGCGCGGATGAGGGGAGCGCATGCAACGCCATTTCAACCACATCGGCTCACGGTAGAGCACTGAAACGATGCGGATGTCGCGGATGTAGACGTAGGCGATACAGATTTCAACCACATCGGCTCACGGTAGAGCACTGAAACACAGAATGCGATACGCGAGCAGATTGTACATGAATTATTTCAACCACATCGGCTCACGGTAGAGCACTGAAACGCGGGCGTGGTCTGGCGTAGCTCGGCCACGGCGGTGATTTCAACCACATCGGCTCACGGTAGAGCACTGAAACACAGGGTGACAACCTGCTGAACGCACTCCAGGCAGCATTTCAACCACATCGGCTCACGGTAGAGCACTGAAACGCGCGCTGCTGGCGAGCATACCAATGCCGCCAGCAACATTTCAACCACATCGGCTCACGGTAGAGCACTGAAACGACGACGTCGCTCAGACATACTGGCGAGATCCGAAATTTCAACCACATCGGCTCACGGTAGAGCACTGAAACGCGCTCGCACCGCTGGCGCGACCCAGACGCCGATGAGATTTCAACCACATCGGCTCACGGTAGAGCACTGAAACGCACGCCGCTGCCGGCGCCGAGCGGCTGCGTGGACATTTCAACCACATCGGCTCACGGTAGAGCACTGAAACCCTCAGCCAGAGCAACGTCGCGCCGGGCGTAGGCATTTCAACCACATCGGCTCACGGTAGAGCACTGAAACCAGCGAGGCGCGGGCGGAGCCAGGCCCGCTCCTCCAGATTTCAACCACATCGGCTCACGGTAGAGCACTGAAACGGATACTCGCACTCACAGAAAGTATCCGGTTCACCGATTTCAACCACATCGGCTCACGGTAGAGCACTGAAACTGAGAGTGGTGGAGCTGGTTGTTGTGCAGGTGAGAAGGATTTCAACCACATCGGCTCACGGTAGAGCACTGAAACCCAGCAACAGCGTTGTTGCTGGCGGCATTGGTATGCATTTCAACCACATCGGCTCACGGTAGAGCACTGAAACGGTCACGATGAGCGGGTTCGCGGCGAACCCGAGGAATTTCAACCACATCGGCTCACGGTAGAGCACTGAAACGCGGTGTCACGCGGGGTGGGACTGCGACAATCTGCATTTCAACCACATCGGCTCACGGTAGAGCACTGAAACGGGCGGCGGGATCAGGTGGGGGCAGGGCTGGTGGGATTTCAACCACATCGGCTCACGGTAGAGCACTGAAACTCGATGTTATAGTTGCGCCAGTAGTATTCGCCACTTTGATTTCAACCACATCGGCTCACGGTAGAGCACTGAAACACTTGTTGTCGTTGGTCCCGGCCAGAACGGTCGGAGATTTCAACCACATCGGCTCACGGTAGAGCACTGAAACGCGCACGATTGAAACCTTTGTGCGCGCCGAATTGTCATTTCAACCACATCGGCTCACGGTAGAGCACTGAAACATGTGCCGTCGGCTACGGCGCGCGCATGCTGCCGGCATTTCAACCACATCGGCTCACGGTAGAGCACTGAAACGCGATCTGACGGCGGCGGCGGCGAAGGTTGCAGCGAATTTCAACCACATCGGCTCACGGTAGAGCACTGAAACTTTTGTAGTCATCACGGGCTAGACCGCTTAGCCCGTATTTCAACCACATCGGCTCACGGTAGAGCACTGAAACGCTTGACGCTTGCGCTCTATCTTCAGCGCCACCTCACATTTCAACCACATCGGCTCACGGTAGAGCACTGAAACGATCAACCCCGTCGCTGCGCTGGCCTCACCACCCAGCATTTCAACCACATCGGCTCACGGTAGAGCACTGAAACAATCCGGCTCTTCAATCGTGATTGGCATGCCGTAGATTTCAACCACATCGGCTCACGGTAGAGCACTGAAACACGGCACATTCGAGGCCTGGATGGTCACCCTTCAGATTTCAACCACATCGGCTCACGGTAGAGCACTGAAACTTCTCGTCGTTTTGTGCTATGCTAGGGCTGCACCTATTTCAACCACATCGGCTCACGGTAGAGCACTGAAACGCCCGGAAGCTCGCGCTGAACTGCCGGAACCAGTCCGATTTCAACCACATCGGCTCACGGTAGAGCACTGAAACCACCTCGGACCAGCGGGCTCAGGAGCTGGTGGATGATTTCAACCACATCGGCTCACGGTAGAGCACTGAAACGTCGCCAGCAATCTGTTCAACCAGATGCTGCAATTTATTTCAACCACATCGGCTCACGGTAGAGCACTGAAACGGGGGTCGGGAAGGGGGCCATGGGGAGCGAGGATCGCATTTCAACCACATCGGCTCACGGTAGAGCACTGAAACAAGGTGGTGCTGCTCCCGTTCGGCCGTACCTGGGCATTTCAACCACATCGGCTCACGGTAGAGCACTGAAACAGGAGTTTGGTGCCGAGCGCCACCCCGATGGCGACGGCCATTTCAACCACATCGGCTCACGGTAGAGCACTGAAACATCGAGGCGCAGTCGAACGACTCTGACCCCGTTATATTTCAACCACATCGGCTCACGGTAGAGCACTGAAACGATAGGGTAGGCGAGAACTACACGATCGGGTTGTTCAATTTCAACCACATCGGCTCACGGTAGAGCACTGAAACTCTCACTCATGTGACACCTCCTTTGCCCGCGGTTGCATTTCAACCACATCGGCTCACGGTAGAGCACTGAAACATTCGTGGCTGCGCGGGAATTGCTACGAGAGAACTATTTCAACCACATCGGCTCACGGTAGAGCACTGAAACGCCCGAATCGAACCATACTCGATGTGCATGGGCGAAAATTTCAACCACATCGGCTCACGGTAGAGCACTGAAACATCCGAACCGACCATATCACGTATGCCGGCCGGCGATTTCAACCACATCGGCTCACGGTAGAGCACTGAAACTGGGACACCGGTTCGATTCGCGACGACATGACCACATTTCAACCACATCGGCTCACGGTAGAGCACTGAAACATGGTGTGAGGATAGACGTAGATTTCGCCGGCGATATTTCAACCACATCGGCTCACGGTAGAGCACTGAAACTTTTGTAGTCGCCGCGGGCTAGCCCTTCCAGTGCAATTTCAACCACATCGGCTCACGGTAGAGCACTGAAACTTTCTATGAATGTCTCGTCTTTCTCCGAAAACATCGATTTCAACCACATCGGCTCACGGTAGAGCACTGAAACGGTCGCGAATCGAATCCGGCAGCGCATGGACAAACCAATTTCAACCACATCGGCTCACGGTAGAGCACTGAAACTTTGTTCGCGTACATCGTCCAGCGCATCAAACTGGTATTTCAACCACATCGGCTCACGGTAGAGCACTGAAACCCTAGAGGAAAATGCGAGCGATAACGATAACCAGCATTTCAACCACATCGGCTCACGGTAGAGCACTGAAACCGTACGGCGCGACGTGGCCGCGGGCGATGAGGTCCTATTTCAACCACATCGGCTCACGGTAGAGCACTGAAACAGCATGCGGTAGGACCGTCCATGCGGCGCTTCGCGCCATTTCAACCACATCGGCTCACGGTAGAGCACTGAAACGCGAGATCCCGGTCTACGTGCGGTTGTCGTGGTACAATTTCAACCACATCGGCTCACGGTAGAGCACTGAAACTCTCCCAGTCGACCAGTGCGCGGGCAACCATCGCGATTTCAACCACATCGGCTCACGGTAGAGCACTGAAACGCGCGCGCGCGCGCGGGGAGGTCTCTGCATCTCGAGAATTTCAACCACATCGGCTCACGGTAGAGCACTGAAACCGATGGCGGGCTGCGCGGGTAACTCTGGCATACATCAATTTCAACCACATCGGCTCACGGTAGAGCACTGAAACGGATGACGGGCACGAGGTCTACCGCGTCTGGGGTGATTTCAACCACATCGGCTCACGGTAGAGCACTGAAACGTTCGAACGAACGGGGTGGGGCGCCACCGTCGAGTATTTCAACCACATCGGCTCACGGTAGAGCACTGAAACGAGGAGATCAACCAACCAGTCCATCACGAGCCCTCATTTCAACCACATCGGCTCACGGTAGAGCACTGAAACTTGCGCATGCGCGCAAGGGGCTTTGATGTGGAAGAATTTCAACCACATCGGCTCACGGTAGAGCACTGAAACCTGGCGTGAACCCGACGCCTGGGTGGTGTATCATGAATTTCAACCACATCGGCTCACGGTAGAGCACTGAAACTGAGGCCCCAGCCCACGATCCCGATGTTGAAAAACTGATTTCAACCACATCGGCTCACGGTAGAGCACTGAAACCAGCAGCCGCAGTGAGCAGCGGCGGCTGGGGGAGCATTTCAACCACATCGGCTCACGGTAGAGCACTGAAACAGGCGTGGGCAGCGTTGGACGATCCCACTGCCCGTATTTCAACCACATCGGCTCACGGTAGAGCACTGAAACTGACCACGAAGAACTTGTTGTCACTCATGATGACCTATTTCAACCACATCGGCTCACGGTAGAGCACTGAAACCTTGAGTGCACGCTCTTCGTCAGGAGAAATGTCCTAATTTCAACCACATCGGCTCACGGTAGAGCACTGAAACGGACGAATCCGCCAGAGCCGCGGTCATAGCATCGGCAATTTCAACCACATCGGCTCACGGTAGAGCACTGAAACTTCTTGACATGCGGAGACCTCCCCGCGCGCGCGCGCGATTTCAACCACATCGGCTCACGGTAGAGCACTGAAACAGCGAGAGGATACGGCGGCCCGGCGGGTTGTCAAGGGTATTTCAACCACATCGGCTCACGGTAGAGCACTGAAACCGCGACCTCGAGGGATGGCGTTGGACGCTGACTCGTATTTCAACCACATCGGCTCACGGTAGAGCACTGAAACTGCATTGGCGCGGCATTACGCCGGAAACAGGGAAGCATTTCAACCACATCGGCTCACGGTAGAGCACTGAAACTCCCCCTCTCCTTCCCCCCCCGTAAACTCCTTCCCTATTTCAACCACATCGGCTCACGGTAGAGCACTGAAACTAACTGATGATGATTAGGTAGGCGGGTAGTTTCGATGATTTCAACCACATCGGCTCACGGTAGAGCACTGAAACGTGTTGACGACTGAGCAGTACGAGGAACTCATTTAATTTCAACCACATCGGCTCACGGTAGAGCACTGAAACTGTGTGGCGAACCCTGGGACACCGGTTCGATTCGCATTTCAACCACATCGGCTCACGGTAGAGCACTGAAACAGGTGCGCATATGCACCTTGAGCCAGAGCATACCGCCATTTCAACCACATCGGCTCACGGTAGAGCACTGAAACGACATGGCGCAGATTGCCACCGACGGCATTGCTGAGATTTCAACCACATCGGCTCACGGTAGAGCACTGAAACCAAGGCAGCCCAGGGCGACAGAACCCGCCCGGGAGCATTTCAACCACATCGGCTCACGGTAGAGCACTGAAACAGTCGAGCTCATCCTCGATACGGCGGCGCCGCACGATTTCAACCACATCGGCTCACGGTAGAGCACTGAAACGCGCCGCAAACCCCCAGGCGCGGGCTGTCTCCACCAATTTCAACCACATCGGCTCACGGTAGAGCACTGAAACGACACTGACGCGCCGCGCAGGCGGTGGCGGGTACTCATTTCAACCACATCGGCTCACGGTAGAGCACTGAAACAGGCCGCGCAGCACCAGGCGGCGGGCGACGCGCCGCGAATTTCAACCACATCGGCTCACGGTAGAGCACTGAAACCGATACGGCGGCGCCGCACGGGGAGGCGGTAGTGCATTTCAACCACATCGGCTCACGGTAGAGCACTGAAACAGAGCCGCGGCGCTACGCGACGTGGGGCGAGGTTGCATTTCAACCACATCGGCTCACGGTAGAGCACTGAAACTCGATGTACTCCCGCTGGCGTTCCAGCAACTCCCGGTATTTCAACCACATCGGCTCACGGTAGAGCACTGAAACGTCGAGTGCGGGGTTCGCCGGGAGTACTACTCCCCATTTCAACCACATCGGCTCACGGTAGAGCACTGAAACGGGTGGTCACGTCGATCGAGGTACCGAAATCGCTCTATTTCAACCACATCGGCTCACGGTAGAGCACTGAAACATCGGTCATCACGGCGCTTCATCACAGACCCCCCCTATTTCAACCACATCGGCTCACGGTAGAGCACTGAAACTGGCGGATGTCGAGCAGCTTTGGGGTGATGCCGACGTATTTCAACCACATCGGCTCACGGTAGAGCACTGAAACGTTCTTGGTCCACGCGAACCGCACGTCGCGATCCGATTTCAACCACATCGGCTCACGGTAGAGCACTGAAACTATTATTAATATTACTATTATTATAGTACTCATGATATTTCAACCACATCGGCTCACGGTAGAGCACTGAAACCGGGGGGGGGGGGGG